>MDTD01160042.1_pt1 | contig 15577 bp, 14 predicted proteins | sample 811221 | NCBI WGS metagenome assembly MDTD01 (sample SAMN05326646, study PRJNA326480) | marine metagenome | isolation source: seawater | place: Pacific Ocean: South West | collected 2011
CATGATCCCACGCTGTCTCATCTGAGTTGCCATTTCCATTGATTTCCTGAAGCACAGTCCACTCCAATTCTTCTAGGGGTTCCCCATTAGCAAAAGCATATTCAACAGTAGCAATTTCAGTACTTCCTTGAAATGTTTCTCCAGAAAAGTAAGTGGAAAAAGTCATGATAGCATACTCGACACTGCTAAGATCGAGAATCGGTAGAATTAAATAATCCTTGCTTTTGTCGCAATCACATGCATCATCATTTGTCGCAATAAAATTTCCATTTGGTTGAATTGTCCACCACTCACTTTGAAGATCTTCATTGTTTCCATTTAACCAACCTCCATCATTCGATAAGGTATACTGACTCCATCCAGAAGGTAAGGAGCTGTTTTCAAAATTTTCACTTAATAACACATTCTGACTGAAAGAAGAACTTCCAATCAAACAAGTGAAAGCAATAATTAAAAGTCTTTGCATACAATTGGTTTTAAGTTAATGATAGTCCATGTATGTATTAAAATTCAAAGCTTAGTGTCTATCATACACGTAGATTACAAAAACAACTTCTTATGATAGATGATGAATCATTTTGATGTCAGCACGGTCATAAGGTGAGGCATCGGTTAGAGAAATCTCTTTAAAGTTATGGTTTTTATACAATTTGATCGCATTGTTCAGTTTTGTATTAGAATATAGACAAATACTTCTGGCATTTTTCTTTTTACAAAATTTGATCACAAAGATCATGATCTGATTTCCAATACCTTTTCCTCTATGTGATTCTTTTACGGTCATCTTCATTAATTCATATGAACCTATATCGACAGGCATAAGTGCAAACGTGCCAACAATTTCTTTATTACACTCAATAAAAAAGACATATCCACCTTTATCAATTATTGCACTTTGTGGGTTGTTTAACACGTGTTTATCATAAGGCTCAAGTAAGAATAACTCATTAAGCCACACGATGTTTAAATCGTAAAACTTAGATGATAGTTTTTCACTAAATGGTAAGAATTTTATCATTGTCGATACATCACTTATATTGTTCTTACTTGGATTCTTAACTCTTTTTTATCAATAGTTATTTAAGCGTTATCTAGATGACGTAACCGAGATATTAGTGTCTTCCTGATGTTCGGCCAGAACAGATTATAATCGGCTTTATGATAGCTGTTATCAATATGTCTTTTCAGTCTTTTGCTTTTTATGTCTACCCATAATATCCCCAAAGTATCATTCACACTAATTGAAGAGGTGAATTTAATTTTTCTATTAGGTAGTAAAATTCCCATATGATCGATCTTATTCGTATATCCATCGGATCCATTCGATATGATTGGATTTGTTGAAATATAATCTTGGCCATACTTCCAGTCTGTCGGCAAGTAATCACGATTAAAACTTCTCCAGCACTCAAGACAGTATAATCCAGTATCACCATCGCACTCAGGTATATTTAAGGTGGTTTTATTAAGATCCATGCCAATGAGATAACTTAAAATTAAATTTTTATTTATATCGTGGTCAGGTAAGATTCGATCATGAATCAATTGAATTGCATGATTGGTTCCTTGGCTATGCGAAGCGACAATATATTTTTTTTCTCCAATCTCAGAAATGAATTGATTAAAAGCGTTTAAGACATCTCCATATGCATAATCAAAAGCAAGAAATCCATTAATGGTATCAGTATATGCATGAATATGCATTTCTCGATAATGAGGAGCATACAATTCTCCTAAGCCATCAAAAACTGATGCCTGATTTTCTAGGCATAAATCAATTAAGTCATTATTTCTGAAATAAGAAGTATCTACATTCCAATCCGATCCATTAAAATATGTTGTTGGATGGATATAAAATACCGCGATATTATAGTTGATTGTACTTTGAGGATAGTTTTGAGGATAGATGTCCTTCGTTAATGAAATGTTCGGATTGAAAGCCCAATTTTGATCAAGATTATAGTCTAGTTCGAAACTTTTTTGTTGAAACTGATTCGTAGGTGATGCATATTTTTTAAACTGTCTTGTGCTAGAACTTATAGAACATGAGATCAACGTAAGAAGTATAAATAAAACCGAGTACTTCATGAGAGATATATACGCCTTTGTTTTTTTAATGGGTTTTGGAAGCCAAACTTCACAAAAAATTAAAGTGAAATAAGTATATATATACAGCTCATTCAACCATAAACTTTTTCTCTACAGAACCATCATCATAGATGTAGAAGAGGATTTGGTTCGAAGTGTGATGGACTTCTCTACCAAATGAATCTACTTTTTTTAACAATGTTCTTTTTACAGGCATGCCTCCATAAGAAGTATTGATAGAATTTGATGTGTCACAATAAGAATTAAAAAAATCCCACAGAATCTCAGAAGAATTTTGCCCCATAAATATTGATGAACCAAACCATATATGTCCGCCCCCATTAACTCTATAGTGATGAAACTCAGAATTATCAGCAGCCATGTATTTTCTAATAAAATCAACAGAACTATTGTTATAGTTGAGTTCAAGCATGGTTTGTGTGGTACCCATGATGTCTTCCCAAAGATTCATGACACTTTCAGCACCTTCTGAACCCCATAAAGGAAAACCGACACCGTTATAATAATTTACGGTTCCATCATTTGTGCCATGAATTTGAATAATTGGAGTAGATAGTGTTGGATTGCAATAATCATAATCATAATCACTCATCAACCCTCCAACTGACCCCACAGCTTTAAAATGTTCAGGTTCATGACAAGCTAGTGATAAGCTCATAAATCCACCATTAGAAAACCCACAAGAAAAAACGCAATCTGAATTTAATTGATATGTTGATTGAATGTGATTAGAAAGGCTAACTAAGAAGCCGTGGTCGTCTGTCCCTTCAGGTATTCCTGCTACATCTCCTGTGTATAGATTGGAATTCCAATGAGTCGATCCAAATAAATCAAGTGTTCCATTGGGGTAACAAATCATCACATTATTACTCGTAGATATTTCTTGCCATCCTAAATATGTCATTTGTTGTGCATTGCCCCCATAGCCATGCAAAACAAAAACTAAAGGTGTTTGAGCGTCTAGTGTTTCTGGTATCGTTAAAAGATAATTTCTGGTCAATCCGTTGTGTTCAAACGTAAAACTTTCTTGCGAATACACACATACAGACAACAAACAAGAGAAAACATATAATAGGTGTCTCATAATAACAGTTTTAAGACCAGTAAGTTACTCATAATCTCTTGAGTCCTTGCCTCATCAAAGGTGTAAATACAGTGGTCTTAATGAAGTGATTGCAAAAAAAAGGCCCCGACAATGCGGAGCCTTTTCGAATTAATGAGATGGGTTAAAACAGGAAGTTCAATGTAAGAGCTCCTGAGCCGCCGAATAGGAAAGAGCCACCGTTGTCGATGCCTGTTCCTAGGAAGAAAGTGTTCGAGCTGCCTCTAGTTACGTCCTCTACGATTGTGTCGTCGTCATTGCGTTCGATTACAGTTTTGCCTCTGCCTTGAACGAATAAGCCTAGACCCCAGCCGAATTCAGCGCCAATAGAAATCTTTGGCGCGATGAAATAGTCAACTCCGACGAAGCCACGGCCTCCTAGAGCTACCTGTGTGCCGTCTTTGTAAAGAACTTCTCTTTGAGCTCCATTGAAGTCTAATTGGTCTACTGCTTCTTGGCCGTATTTGTATGCAGTTTTTGAGCTACTTGCGCCGAGGATTACTTCTGCGCCGTAGAAGCCTTGAAGTCTATTGTGACCGCGTCTGTACTCTAGACCTACTGAACCATAAATAGATGAGCTCGACATTTGCTCATTATCTGTAAGTTGATCAGGTTCATCTGACGTGTCGTTTGGATCGTCGAAATGAGAGTAGTTGTTGGATACAGAATTTGTGAAATTTATAGCGCCTCTATATGCTTTAGTTGGTGTGATGTAGTATTTGCCTGTGATTGAGTTTTGAGAACCTGAGACAAAACCTGGGTGTGTCGCGCCAGATCCATTGTCTGACATGATGTTGATGGCGTTGAGTGCGAAATTCAGGACTGGAACGGCGTTCATTCCGAGGCTGTAGTCGCCCTCTTGAGGAAGAATTTCGTGGCCGTTTTTAGAAGTTAGGGAAGTTGTTTGGGCTGTTGCTAATGGAGCAATTAATCCCAAACCAAGTAGGAATATCAGTACTTTTTTCATGAAAATTATTATTGTTATTCTCTAAAGTTAGTACTCACGCTCAACTTTAGCAATTCTAACTTTATAGTTTTTATACCAAGCTCTAGAAGCAAGGGTTTGAGCGACAATGTGATCAGGGTTTGCTTTCCATGCTGAAATAGATTCAAGGTCCTTCCAATATGAAACGGTGATTTCGAAATCTTCACCGGCAGATTCTTTCCCAAGGAATCCTGATTGGGTTTGGGCTATGTTAAAGAGCTTTTCAGATAGTTCTTGATATCCTTTTACGTTTTCAGATCTGTTTGCAGTGAAAATAACAGCGTAGTAGGGAGGTTGCAGATTCATTTGGCCTTTTCTCTTTTAAGTAGTGTGTTGATGATGACAGCTCCTATGATCAGAGATGCTCCAAAGTAGAATTCAACTCCCATTACTTCTTCGTCTCCGAAGAACATGACCGCTAGAATTATAGCATACACTGGTTCAAGGTTAATGGCTATCGCTGTGGTGAACGGTGTTAGCACTTTCATCACAGATGTGCTTGCAATGAAAGCAAAAGAAGTTGCTACAACAGCAAGGATGCCTATCCAAAGCCAATCAATTGAATTCAGCAGGAAAAGTTCGCTATTGAATTCACCTGTGCAAAGGAGTAGGAGGAAGGTGCCTATACTTGCAGAGATAAGCTCTATCATAGAAATGTTGCTTGCGTCGTATGATTTGACCAGAACGCCATTTAATGTTGCGAATAAGCCAGCTAAAAATGCCGAACCTATTCCCAGCACCATTCCTAGGTGATACTCTGTGCTGATATTGAAAATGGTGCTTACACCAACTATGACAATTGCTGAAATAAATAGCTCCTTCCAATCGAGTTTACGTCTAAAGATAATGGGTTCTATAAGGCCAACAAACATGGGAGTTGTTGCCACCATCACTAATGCTACGCTTACTGTGCTTGCTTTTATGGATGCGAAGAAAAGTATCCAATGAGCAGCGACTAAAAGTCCCACGCCAGCCATCTTCAGAATTGTTGATCTTGACTTTTTGGTGATGTTTTTTCTTAACGCAAGCCAAAGCAGTATCACTAATCCACCAATAGTGGTACGCCAAAAAACAAGGGGAATTGCGTCAATGCTGATGAGTTTCCCCAGTATTCCAGTAAATCCAAATATTGCTACAACTGAGTGAAGCAGGATGTGGCTCTTTGTAGTCTCGTTCATAAACTCCTTTCATACGCAAGTAAATCGCTCATTTTAACTCTCCTGTGTTTTCCCACCTTTACGTGTGCAATTAATCCACGATCGAGGAGTTTCACTATGTAGGGTCTACTTACGTGTAATCTGTCTGCGACCTGTTGGGTTGTGAGCATTCCGCCGCTTCCTTGAGACATGTTCTCGAGGGTGTTAATCATGACGTTGAATGCTTTCCTAGGTATTGCAAAGGAAATAGCTTCTTCTTCGATGGTGATGTTAAGCACTCCGTTCTTTTTTTCTTTAAGTAGGGCAGGGCAGTGGGCTCTAAGTGCTTCTATTGTTTTTGTCGCAAGTGCTCTTTCGCTAGAGGTGGGATTTATGGCCATTATTTCCAGTTATTACGTCAATAATAAACGAAATAAATGAAAATAACAAAATAAGCGAACGGTTATCTGGTAATTCCGTTGACGAAATTGTCTATTATTTGAATTGAGTCAGCAACGTTTGCACCGTTAAAACCTTTAATGTCTTCATTGCTTATTCGTTGGTTGTATTGCTTAAGCATTACTGATGATACAGGCATATATGACCAATGCCATTTTTCCTCTTCATAGCCTGTTCGCCCATTTTCTTTGCTGGTATATACTTGGGAAAATCCAAGCTCGTTGCCACATCGCTCTAGAAAATCATAAACTATAGCTCCTTCACCAGAGTTGAAGTATTCATTTTCAAGAGAATTCAGGTCGATGTCTGTGCCCCAATGGTGCCTTGATGTTCCTGGCATTGAACTGTATGTGAGTATGTCTTGGGCTTTGTCAAGATCCTGCCAACCCATGTAACGCGTGCGGGCCCACTTTCGATCCCAAATCGACTTTTGGTGATTGAATGATCTGGTTCCTGACAGTACTTTCAGATCAATATCCTCATCCTCCGCTGCCTGTCTGAGTTTTAGAAAAGCCTCTAGCACTTCATTGCGCAAGTAAATACCTGGTCGAGAACAGTATTCGGGAGGTATTTCTGTGAATCCTGGGTTTGTGGCTGGTGAGATCTGGCCTAGGAGTTCAGCCTTTGTGTATGTTTCTGATTGTACAGCGCTAAATAATTGTGTAGCAAAAAGGCACAACATCACGAGAGCAAATCTCTGATATTGCGCCTTCTGTAAATTCATTTTAGTGGTCACCCTTTGCAGCTAAGTAGCGTTCTGCATCAAGTGCAGCCATGCATCCTGACCCTGCAGCTGTTACAGCTTGCTTGTATATTTTATCTGCACAATCACCGCTCCAGAATACTCCTTCTACGTTAGTGATAGAGGTGCCTGGGTTGGTTTGGACGATGTACCCTTGATCGTCAAGTTCTAGGTAATCTTTGAAAATTGCAGTGTTTGGAGTGTGGCCAATAGCAACGAAGAATCCTGTTGCTAGAAGAGTGCTTTCTTCGCCAGTCGTGTTGTTCTTCACTTTAACTGCTTCAACAGCTTCTTCTCCAATAACTTCAACTGTTTCAGTGTTGTATAGGATCTCGATGTTTTCCATCCCTTTAACTCTGTGTTGCATAGCTTTTGATGCGCGCATTTCGTCTCGTCGTACTAGCATTGTAACCTTATTGCAAAGCTTAGCTAAGTATGAAGCCTCTTCACAAGCTGAATCTCCAGCGCCTACGATTACTACGTCTTGGCCTCTGTAGAAGAATCCGTCACAAACGGCACATGCGCTAACTCCTCCGCCTATGTCTCTTAGACGAATCTCGCTTTCTAGCCCAAGCCATTTTGCAGAAGCGCCTGTAGAAATGATCACTGTCTTGGCGTGGATTTCAACAGCATCATCACCATCTCCAACCCAAACCTTGTGAATATCACCAGAGAAATCCACTCTAGTAATCCAACCAGACCTAACGTCTGTGTCGAATCTTTTTGCTTGGTTCTCTAGGTCCATCATCATCTGTGGACCGTTGATGCCTTCAGGGTAGCCTGGGAAGTTGTCTACTTCAGTAGTTTCCATAAGCTGACCGCCTGGCTGTGCGCCTTGGTATAGCACTGGTTTCATGTCTGCACGAGCAGCGTAGATAGCTGCGGTAAACCCTGATGGGCCTGAACCTATAATTAGGCAATTCACTAATTCAGGTGAACTCATAATACGTTGTTTCTCTTTTCTATTTTATTGGAACCCAAAGGTAAAATATCTCACCTACGGTTTTGATCAATTGACAAGAATTTATCCCACAATGGATCCTCTTGTGGAGGGGCGATGATTGCGATGGCTTCCTTCTTCACTGGGTGAACGAAATCTATCCTTCTAGCATGTAGGTGAACCGACGCGTTGTCGTTGGTTCTTCTAGCACCGTACTTGACGTCGCCCTTGATGGGTGAGCCTAGCCATGATAGCGTCACTCGTATTTGGTGATGGCGACCAGATTTGGGCATTACTTCTACAAATGAGTAGTGATCACCGTCGCCAACTTTCTTGTACATAAGCTCTGCCTCCTTTCTGTCATCTCCAGGTTTGTCGTAGGCGTAGCTCTTGTTTTGCTTTTGGTTTTTCTTCAGATAGTTAACCACATGACCCTCAGGCGGATTCATGGCTGGCTTAACAACAGCCCAATACGTTTTCTGCACCTCCCTGTGCCTAAACATAGTCGTCAACCTAGACAATGCCTTTGAAGTCTTAGCATACAGGATAACTCCACTCACAGGCCTATCTAGTCTGTGAACTGTTCCAATAAATGCTTTGCCAGGTTTGTTGTACTTCTTTGCAACATATTCTGCGACAACTTCGCAGAGACTCTTGTCTCCTTTGCCATCGCCTTGGACTATATCACTACTACGTTTGTTTACTGCAATGATGTGGTTGTCCTCATAAAGCACCTGTAGGTTAGAAGCCGTACTCATTACGATGGGCTTCTTGGGTTGCCTCAGAAACTTCTTTGATGCATCTGAAGCCTTCACCTTAGTACTGCTCGTCTTTTGATGGGAAATCCTTTGCTCTTACGTCACTAACGTAGTGCTTTATAGCATCGAGCATCTGTTCACCAAGGTTAGAATATCTTCTCAAGAACCTAGGCGAAAACTCCTGCGTAATACCTAACATATCGTGCAATACGAGCACCTGTCCATCACACTCTACGCCTGCTCCAATTCCTATTGTAGGGCAATCTAAAGATGCAGTTACTTCAGCTGCTAAATGAGCAGGAATTTTTTCAAATACAACAGAAAAACATCCTATGTCGCTTAGCATTTTGGCATCCTCTCTTAGTGCCTGTGCCTCAGCTTCTTCCTTAGCCCTAACAGTGTAAGTGCCAAACTTATAAATCGATTGTGGAGTCAAGCCCAAATGCCCCATTACAGGAATGCCAGCAGAAAGAATACGCTCAATAGATTCTCTCACTTCGCGACCTCCTTCTAGCTTCACTGCGTGCGCACCGCTTTCCTTCATAATTCTGATAGCACTGTTGAGCGCCTCTTTTGAATTACCCTGATAAGTTCCAAATGGTAAATCAACAACTACCAAAGCTCTACTAGCTGCGCGAACAACGGATTGTGCGTGGTAGATCATTTGGTCTAAAGTAATGGGAAGAGTAGTCTCGTGTCCAGCCATCACATTTGATGCACTATCGCCAACTAGAATAATATCAATGCCAGCTTGATCAACGATTTTAGCCATCGTGTAGTCATATGCGGTTAGCATGGAAATCTTCTCTCCGTTTTGCTTCATATCGTACACCACCTGTGTAGTGATGCGCTTAGCGTCTTTGTGTACACTCATGCCTGCAAAGTTATTGTTTATACTAATGTGAAGTATATAAATACCACATAGCAAATGACATAAACTATTCCTTCTTTGCGGCTTATGTCTTTGCCTATTTTCAATATGGGGTAGAGTAGGGCAGCAGTACCCAACATCCACCAGTAATCAAAAGCCATTACTTGTGGTTCTACAGGTAGTGAACTAACTACTGATGTACTTCCAAGAACAAGTAATATGTTCATAATATTTGACCCTACAAGGTTACCTATACTTAGATCGCCCTCGCCTTTGATTGCTGCTGCGATGGATGCCACGATCTCAGGGACACTAGTGCCAAATGCTACCACTGTAACACCGATGATGAGATCGCTTACTCCTAAATCAGTGGCAATCTGCGAAGCACCTTCAATAAATGCCTCAGAGCCTACGTAAAGCAAAACACAACCTACAGTTATTAATGCTAACAGGTAAAGGTAGCTTTTCTCAGCAATTTTTGATGATTCCTTAATCTCATCAGATGTTTCTTCAGCCTTTATTGCTCTGGCTCTTCTTACTTGATACCATAGGTATGAGCAAAGACCTAGTAGGAGTATTATTCCGTCTATTCTTGAAAACTGCCCGTCAAGTGCAAGTCCTCCAAAAAGAAGTGTTGCAAACACCATCAAAGGCAAATCCATTCCCAAGACTCGCTTATCCACTACCATAGGCGAAATCATGGCAGTAAGTCCTAACGCTAATCCTAGGTTGGCAATATTTGATCCGATTACATTTCCAACTGCTATACCATCTACACCATTCCAAACCGCTTGCAACGATGCAAAAAGTTCTGGCGATGAGGTGCCTATAGAAACCACCGTCAATCCAACAATAAGTGGAGGTATCTCAGATTTTATAGCAAAAGCAGATGCGTGCCTTACCAGCACATCACCACCAAAAATAAGAAGCAATAGCCCCAGAATAAATGCGATATAACTCATTCTTCTTTGGCTTTATCTGCTACGCTATTCATTTCCTTTTTAATATCTCTGAAGTCTGTTTTAATCTCGTTCCCTGTGTCAAGGATTTCTCTTTGGATCTCATCAGTAGCACTCCTGAAGTGTCTAACGCCTTCGCCTAGAGTTTTGGCTAGCGAAGGAATTCCTTTCGCCCCAAAAAACAAGAGGTAAATCACAAAGACAAAAACGATTTCAGTTACTCCCATTTTACTTTTAATCAGAGGTTCAGCAAAAGTACTAAATAAAAAAAGGCCCCACCATCACGGTAGAGCCTTTTCATTTTGGGTTTTTATCCGCTTAACTATTCAGAGTAAATAGTACCCCAAGTAGTTAAGAAGTCTAGTAAATCGCTAGCCTGAACCACTCCGTCTCCATTGAAGTCAGGACAAACCTGGTACTTACAAGTACCATCATCAACATTAGCTATAGCATTGTAGTTAATTGCTGTCGAATCAGTACATCCGGCGAACACACAGAATCCTGCGTCACTTTCAGCAGCTGGGTCATAATTGATAGCACCAGCATACATACAACCTTCATTTACATAACAAGCAGCTGCAGGATCACCCTCGCCAAAACCAACTCCCTCAAGTAGAGTTTCATCGTCTATAGGTGTGATATCACAAGCATCTTGTGCCCACTCTAGTCCATTGAAATCAGGAGCATTCGATGCGTAAGCAGTCAAGAACTGAAGCAGATCGTCCATTTCAACAACTCCGTCACCAGAGAAGTCTGCAAATGTTGGTGAATTTGAGCAGTTCTCGTCTCCCATAACGTTTGCCATAGGGTTGTAGTTAGCGAATTGTGGATCAGTGCATCCCTCAAACTCACAACTTCCGTCATCATACATAGCTGTCTCATCATAGTTGCTTGCTGTAGAGTAAGTACAACCTGAACAATCGTAATCACAAGATCCGTCGTTGTCTGTCACTTCAGCGTCGTAGTTGCAAGCACAAAGGTCATCACAACCTCCAACTTCAAACTCATCACAAACTCCATCACCGTCTGCATCATTAATACATGAACCGTCGCAGTTGTAGTAGTCAGTGTCTACGTATTCACAAGTTCCATCGTCATCAGTAGCATCAGCGTTGTAGTTACAAGCATCTGAATCTGTACATCCTGGCTCTTCGAATTCATCACAAACTCCGTCGCCGTCTGCATCATTGATACAAACTCCGTCGCAATCATAATCCTCTACTGGATACTCACATTCACCAGCGTATATAGCTTCAGAGTCGTAGTTACAAGCGATAGGATCCATACAACCTGTACAGCTTTCCATCTCACAACTACCATCATCTACGTTAGCATCAGCATTGTAGTTACAAGCTACAGGATCCGTACATCCAGTTACAGTAGGGATACATGAGCCATCATCATCTGTTGCTTCTTCTGAGTAGTTGAATGCAGATTCATCTGTACAGCCAGGTATTTCGAAGATGTCACAAACTCCGTCGCCATCGACATCATCTAGACATATTCCATCACAATCGTAGTACTCATCTGGCCACTCACACTGATCAGGATCTGAGTAGATAGCTGTTGGATCGTAGTTACAAGCCAAAACATTCGTACAACCCAAACAACTCGTGTACTCACAACTTCCATCATCCTCTGTCGCCATCAAGTTGTAGTTACATGCGTCAACCTCCATACATCCTGGTATCGTGTACTCACAACTTCCATCATTGTCTGTAGCATCAACTTCGTAGTTGTCTGCAGATGGGTCAGCGCAACCAGGAACTTCATCCTCATCACAAACCCCATCACCATCAACATCATTCAAGCATGCTCCATCACAATCAAAACCAGGCTCAGGGAAAGTACATGCTCCTTGGTATATAGCATCAGGATCATAGTCACATGCAATAGGATTCATACATCCTACGCAGCTTTCAAACTCACAGCTGTTATCGAACATATTAGCCATAGGATCGAAATTACACGCTCCAGGAATTGTACATCCGTAGTAAATACATGAGCTATTATCTGCTATAGTCGCATCTGGATCGAAATTGTCAGCATTCTCATCCATACAACCCTGACATGATACATAATCACACGAACCAGAAATAGTTGCCTCTGGATCGAAGTCACATGCTGTCACATCCATACATCCCAAACAAGAAAGGAATTCACATGAATCATCATTAAACTCTGCTTCTGGATCGAAATTACACGCAGAAGGAATCGTACATCCAATATTTACACAAAGCTCTCCATCCTCATCAACATAAACACAATCTCCTTCCTCACCAAAGTTGCAAGCATAAGGATCAAAACAATTCATAGCTCCTTGAGGTAGACCAAACAGACAGCTAAAGTCACAAGACCCCGGTATGTAGTAATCTGCATCCTCATTGTAGTTACAAGCGAACGGTAATGTACATCCACCTACTTCCTCAAATAAACAAGTTCCATTATCCTCAGTTGCTTCAGGATTGTAGTTGATTGCTTCTTCATCAGTACAACCAAACACCTCTAATTCATCACATACTCCATCTCCATCAGTGTCATTTTCACAGAATCCGTCACAGTCGTAGAATGTGTCTGGGTATTCACAACTTGCGTTATTAGATAATGTTGCATCAGGATCGTAGTTACACGCATCTGGATCCGTACATCCAATACAAGAAGTGAATTCACAGTCAGTAACAATCAAGTAATCTGCTGTTGGATCGAAGTTACATGCAAATGGGATTGTACATCCACCAACCAAACAAGAACCATCATCCTCTGTAGCCTCTGGGTCATATCCAGGGTTTGTTGGATCAGTACAACCTAGTACCTCGAACTCATCACAAATTCCGTCACCATCAGTATCGTTGATACAGTTTCCTTCACAATCGTAATATTCTTCAGGGTATTCACACGTATTGTTATTGAGTGTCGCATCTGGATCATAGTTACAAGCTTCCTCATCCGTACATCCTAGACAGCTAGTGAAATCACACAATGCAATGATTGTGTAATCAGCATCCGGATCGTAGTTACATGCAAACGGTAATGCACAACCTCCTTCGAGACAGCTACCATCATCCTCAGTTGCGAATGGGCTGTAGCTAGGGTTGTTTGGATCAGTACATCCGTAGATCTCAAATTCATCACAAACGCCATCCCCATCAGAATCGTTCAGACAGTTGCCATCACAATCGTACCCATCTTGAGGTAGAATACAGCTACCATCATCGATAGTCGATCCTTCGTCGTAGTTACAAGCATTCTCGTCTGTACATCCCTGACAACTAGTGAAGTCACAAGATCCTGGGATCATGTAATCTGCGTTTGGATCGTAGTTACATGCCATAGTAAACACACAACCACCAACTAAACAAGAACCGTCGTCATCAGTAGCGTTTGGATTATATCCAGGGTTTGTTGGATCAGTACAACCAAGAACCTCTAATTCATCACAAATTCCATCACCATCTGTATCATTTACACAGTTTCCGTCACAGTCTAAGTACAAAGGAGGTAGGATACATGAACCATCGTTTTGGGTTGCATCAGGGTCATAGTTACAAGCATTCTCATCCGTACAACCAAATACCTCTTCATCATCACAAACTCCGTCTCCATCAGAATCAGATACACAGTCACCACCACAAACACCTAAAGCATCCAGTTGGTTTCCATCACAATCACAATCCCCTTCAGCAACGATACCCTCAACGGTTATCACTTGAACCGCTTCACTCTCATTACCACATTCATCTATCGCAGTAAATGTGATGTGCAGCTCATACGTTCCATCACCTTCAAGCGAGTAAACTGTATCTATAGCTGTATCTTCTACAGAAACCACAGCACTACAAGCATCAACTGCAGTTGCTTCATTGTAATAGATGTCAAGTTCACAAGCTATTGTATAATCTTCAGGAAGAGTAATCACTGGACCTGTAGTGTCAACAATTGTAATAGTCTGAGTACCCTCAGAAGAGTTACCACAGTCGTCAATAGCTGTAAACGTTCTTTTAATTGTGTAGTTGCCTGCGCAATCTCCAGGTGTAGTTACCTCGTCAACAGTGATAGTTACTTCTCCACAGTTGTCTGTAGCTGTTGCTTCATCCATCGGTTGTTCATCAGTGCACTCAGCTGTGTAATCAGCTGGGATTGTAAGTGCTGGAGCAGTAGTGTCTACTATAGTGATTGTCTGAACTGCTTGGGTTTGATTACCACAGTCATCAGTAGCTGTGAACGTTCTAGTAATCGTGTAGTTGCCCTCACAATCTCCAGGTGTAGTATCAGTTGTCACGTCTATTGTTACTTCACCACAGTTGTCAGTAGCTGTCGCCTCCTCCATTGGATGTTCGTCTGAACACTCAGCAGTGTAATCTTCAGGAATTGAAAGTACTGGTGCAGTAGTGTCAATTATAGAAATTGTTTGGGTTACTGGGTCAGACACGTTTCCACAATCATCAGTAGCTGTGAACGTACGAGTGATATCGTAGTCGCCAGCGCAAGCGCCCGCAGTAATTTGTTCCTCAACAGTAATAACTACCTCACCACAGTTGTCTGAAGCTGTTGCCTCATCCATAGGAAGCTCGTCTGAACACTCAGCAGTGTAATCTGCAGGTATTGAAGTGAATTCAGGAGCAGTTGTATCAATAACTGAAATAGTTTGTACAGCAGTACTTGTATTTCCACAATCATCTTCAGCAGTGAACGTCCTTATTATTGTGTAATTGCCAGTACAAGAACCTTCAATAATTACTTGATTTACATCGATATCGACATCTCCACAGTTGTCAGTTGCTGTTGCATCATCCATTGGGAGTTCGTCACTACATTCTGCTGTATAATCTGCAGGAATATATGTGAATACTGGATTAGTAGTATCAATTATAGTAATTGTTTGTGTTGCTTGGCTTTGGTTTCCGCAATCATCAGTCGCAGTAAATACTCGTTCAATAACATAGTCATTTGGACAGCTTCCAGGGAATGTGAATTCTGAAACAGTTATTGTCACTTCTCCACAGTTGTCTGTAGCTGTAGCTTCATCCATTGGGTGGTCGTCACTACATTCGGCTGCGTAATCAGCAGGGATAGTAAGTGTTGGAGCTGTTGTGTCTTCTACTGTTATTAATTGCGCATTAGAAACACTTGAGTTACCGCACTCATCTGTAGCTGTAAATGTTCTTGATATGATATAACTACCAGCACAAGATCCATTAATAATTGTCTCTTCAACTGTAACAGTTACTGTATTACAGTTGTCAATCGCAATTGCCATTACCATAGGTATATCATCTGAACATTCAGCTGTATAATCACTAGGAACAATAGTAAATGTTGGTGCAGTAGTATCTACGATAGTGATCGTTTGAGTATCAATAGTAGCGTTACCACAGTCGTCAGTAGCTGTGAACGTACGAGTGATAACGTAGTCGCTGAAAAGGTGAAAGAGGCTAGAGAAAAAGCCCGATGTTGAGGCTAGCTGTTCTCCATTGTTTGGTGAACTTTTGCGTCGTCGTCACGCCCCATGGGAGGGA
>MDTD01021157.1_pt1 | contig 15576 bp, 26 predicted proteins | sample 811221 | NCBI WGS metagenome assembly MDTD01 (sample SAMN05326646, study PRJNA326480) | marine metagenome | isolation source: seawater | place: Pacific Ocean: South West | collected 2011
TCAGGATATTACATACTTGCAGACGGTTGGCACAGGGTACAGGCCGCAAAGAAGAAAAAACAAAAAACAATTAACGCTTTACAAGTGCCTGTAAGGGTTGGACTGACAATGGCAAAAGTCAATAAGATTTTAAGAGACATAGATAAAGAATACAAATACAAACTAGATACCAGCGGTATGGTTGGCCACTGGGCAGTAATGCAGGCAATGATACATGAATAACGATTTCAAGAAAAAAATTTTTGCTGGGAATAATCGTGAATGGTCCTATGCTGTAGAACGTGAACCTAAAAATAGAATCTTATATATCTTAGGTTGTAGCTGGTGGACCAATCAGGATCTTGGAAGGCTATTGGAAAAGGACTACGCAGAGTATTTCATAGTAAACAAATCAATCGATGGTCTTAGTAACACCAACATGATCAGCATACTAAAAAATGATCTTGAATTTTTTAAAACAATCAAGAATCCATTCATTCCAATAAAATTTATCGTAAACTTCTCAGAGCTTGGAAGAAACAAAAAAGAATTTTGGTTGGTGAATCCAAAAGATTATGATAACAGTATTGATTTTTTCCGAGCCACCTTGGAGCTTCAATACCAAGAAGTAAAAGAACTTCTTAAGGATTACGAATCTTACATTACCACAAGTTTTGTGCCAAACCATTTCAATAACAACAAACGCCTTTTGGATTTTTGCCAGCCAACAAAGGAACCATACAAACTTGATGGTTATTCTTACAGCGTTGGGACTTATCAATTTTTCGACGATAACCATAAGGTTTTCAAGTTCGACAAATTCAAAGAAGAACAAATACTGGAAAATTCACGTAGATGCCTCTTCAACCATAAACATGTGAACAGCACCTTGCATCCAACAGGGGTTGAACCTTACTCTAGATTTTTTGAATATATTCGTGTATAATGAAGTATGAAAGAACTTTGGGTAGAAAAATATAGACCAAGCACACTAAAAGACTATGTGGTCAGAGATGATGCACAACGTAATCAGATTGCGGCCTGGATCAAAGAAGGGGCAGTTCCACATTTATTATTTTCAGGTGCACCAGGTGTAGGGAAGACTACACTTGCAAAAATATTATTCAATGAACTAAAAGTTGATGGCTATGACATACTAGAAATAAATGCTTCAAGAGAAAACAGTGTTGATACTGTGCGAGACAAGATTATAAATTTTGTGCAAATAATGCCTTTCGGTGCTTTCAAATATGTTTTGCTTGATGAAGCAGATTATATAACACCTAATGGACAAGCGGCACTTCGTGGTGTAATGGAAACGTATCACACATCAGCTAGATTCATTTTGACTTGCAACTATCCTAACAGAGTCATACCGGCACTCCATTCGAGATGTCAAGGCTTCCATATTGAAACAATAGACAAGAATGAATTCACGGCCAGAGTTGCAACAATATTGATTGAAGAAAAGATAGAACAAGACATAGACACGCTTGACACATACGTAAAAGCCACTTATCCGGATCTTAGAAAATGCATCAACATGGTGCAGATGAACACAAGGGATGGCAAACTTGTTCCGCCAGCAAAGGGTGATTCGCATCAACAGGACTACAGATTAAAAATGGTTGAACTGTTCAAAGCAGGCAAAATCAATGAAGCAAGGAAACTGGTATGTGCCCAAGCAAGGCCAGAAGAGTGTGAAGAAATCTACAGATGGTTGTATGACAACTTGGACATTATATCCAAAGACGAAGACTCTCAAGACAAAGCAATACTAATAATCAAACAAGGACTAGTTGATCATTCATTTGTTGCAGATCCAGAAATAAATCTAGCAAGTGTTATGATTAAACTGGCCAGACTGCAAAGTGCATGATAAAAAAATTAATAAGATTTCTTGATAACTTGCCTTTGATGAAAGCACCAGCATACTTCTTAGGCGCGGTTGGAGTTGTATTAGTAATTCTTACTTTTATATTATGAAGATACGTTATTATAAAGATATAGATGGATGGCGTTGGACTGGCTTTTTACTGGCCATGATAGGCGCCTTTATACTTTCTAATGCCAATGTTGAAACACAATGGATGGGTTGGGCCATAGCAACATGCAGTTGTTCGATTTGGATATACATGGGAATCAAAGACAAAGATACGCCAAGGGCTCTAATGGAACTTATGTATCTATTATTGGCCCTGAGGGCAATATGGAATTGGTTGGGCAATGGGCAGTAAACATAAAAAGAAAAGATATTTAATTGTGCGATACACAAAAAAGCCCGATGGTAAATTTGATGAATTGGTCGAACTTACAAAAAAGAAAATTGGAGCAGGCAAAATGACCGAATCTGCCGTAGTGTTGGATTTACATAATAAAGAAATATTGAAAATGTCTTTGGATGGCGCACCAAAAGACTTGACCTATCAACAAGTTTTTGATCACTATAAAAAATTTTATTCAGACGCTATAGAACAGTTTCTCAAATAAAATTACTGTATCTGTATCTCAGCATTGCCAAACGTTTTGCTTTCCATACCTTGGCTAGTACTCTTCTTCTCCTCCTGTCCTTTTGTTTCCTGATTTTTAACCAGTTTTGATTTAACATATATAACTTCACTCTTTTGTCGTACACTCGTTTTTTCTTCATCATTCTCCATAGTTTCCTGTGGAATAAAGGTCGCATTTGTAGGCTTCTGTAAAAGTGCATATAATTCCTTATAGGTTATTTCGTTATTGATTGTGTCTGTGTTTCGAGACATTTGATAAAAGTATTTACAGGCTAGATGTGATAGTAATGTATGCATAATTTCGTTAGTTGATATTACAGCTAAATATAATCATGCATGATGTTTTAGACATAATCCGTAATGTACAGTCGCTATACGCTATTTCACCTAGTCTAGGAATACTTAAAGACTTTGAAAGAGTGATAGATGAGCTTGACATATACGTTTTCAAAAATTGGGAGAATGGAGAATTACTGGAAGGTCCTATAGATTCAAGACATTTTGTTACTTGTTCGTTTATGTGGCCCGAAGAAGAAATGCCAGATCCAAGTGGTGGAAAGAGATTACTAGATAGAGGTTGTAAAGTCACATACAAAAAAGATGTCTTATTCAAGCCAAGACCAATCAAAGGACCAGAAGATTATAGGCCAGGCACTACAAAAGGCAAAATTGACGGGCATGATATTTGGATCGTGGAAATAAAAATGCCAAAAGAATTAATTGGAAATTTCAAACACAGCACAGGTTCAGCAGACGAACCAGAAGACACAAACAATGAAAATTAATGAAGGACTAAAAGCCGGCGACCTAGAAGGTATTGTATCAAACAAATTTACTGTTGATCAATACAAATCTAAGATGGGAGAAGACAAAGATATTTGCGTTCTCTGTTTTACAGCAGAGTCACAGCAGGCCGCAAGAGATCTAGAATCTTTTGCTGAAAAAGGATATAAGAACATCCTTGATGCGGACGCCACTCCTGGAACTTTGGAGGATGGAAAGTATAAAGTTTTTATTGAGTTTCCTAGGGATGATAAATTGGCCGGCACTATCACAGAATTTTTGAGTGATCTCAAAAAACTTACAAATATAGAAAACTTCCAATTCACTTATCATAAAGATATTGTACCTGTTGATGCCATAGGAGAAAATCTTAACACTCTTCCAAACAGTGCTGAGAGCTACATGCAAAAAGTAAAAAGCATGAGAGTTGGTGAGACAAAAAACTTTTTTGACAAATTCAACATGATGGAGATGAAACTAGAAGACAACATCATGAGTATCAAAAAAGACGGACAAAAAGAAACTTTATCATTTGAAATACACGACTTTGGAAACACAAATAAAATCATCAAAGAAACAAAAGCATTCCTTATTGACTCCAAGTCAATGGCAGAGGTTATGCATTTGACAAAATATTTTGGCCCTTACAATATTACCAAAACAAATGAAAACAAATTCATTTTTAGCAAGGCTGGAGAGTCTGCGGTAGTAAGTAAGTACAAATGGTAAGGCTATCAAAGAACTTTACACTCCAAGAATATACTAAAAGCCAAACTGCTGTCAGGCAAGGCATAGACAATAATCCTAGCGAAGAACATCTTACAAAAGCAAAAGCATTGTTTGAAAATGTAATCCAACCAGTGAGAGACAAATTTGGTGTCACAGTTATAAATTCTGGATATCGTGGACCCCAATTGAATATGGCAGTTGGTGGATCTTCCAATTCACAGCATTGCAAAGGCGAAGCTGTTGATATAGAATGTCCTGGAGTTGCAAACTATGATGTGGCAAAATGGATCCAGGACAACGCAGATTTTGATCAGCTCATACTAGAATTCTACACACCTGGCATACCTGATTCAGGCTGGGTACACGTTTCATACGTTGGTTCCAACAACAGAGCAAATGTTCTCACAGCAATGAAAGAGAATGGCAAAACTGTTTACAAGCCAGGTCTTATTCAATAAATACGTATATAATGTTTGGACAAATTAAAATGGTAATGACCATTGTGATGGTCGCAGGTTTGGCCGGAGCAGGCATGTATGTAATGAAACTGCGGGCCGACAATGCTATCTTGAAGGCAAATCAAATAAAACTTGAACAAGGAATAGAAGAACAGAAAAAAGTGCTTGAGCAACAAGCAAATGATTTCAAAGCAATCATGGAAAGCAATAAACAACTTACCAAGTTGGTTCAAACTTTCAAACAAGATCTTAATGATTTAGATAAAAGATTCAACAAAAAGAAAAGAGATGTAGGAAAATTGGCCATTCAAAGACCAGAATCAATAGAACGTATATTCAACAAAGGCGCCAAAAATGCCGCTAGATGTATAGAGTTGGCATCAGGTGCAGAGCATACGGAAGACGAACTAAAAGCAACTAAAAAATCGCAAATCAATCCAGAGTGCCCGGCACTAGCAAATCCAAACTATGTACATTATGAATAAAATTTTTATTTTGATATTTTCGATATTTTTACTCGCTGGCTGTTCAATTGGTGGAGAAAAGAAAATAAAATTATTTTCAGTTGAGAAGCCAAGAGAAAAATTAGACTACCCTATGCCAACCCCATTGCAATTGGAACAAGTAAAATGGATAATAATCACCAGTGCTAACGCAGAAGAAGTTTTCAAGAAACTTGAGGAGGCTGGCATAGATCCAGTCCTGTTTGGACTCACTGACAAGGATTTTGAGATACTAGCTAAAAACTTTGCCCAAATAAGAGCAAAACTACAAGAAACAAACAAGCTATTAGAAGAATACAAAAAATATTATGAAAGTAAATAAATACGCATATAATAACAAAGGAAAAAAATTATGGAACTATTAATATCATTAGCGATGAAATTTTGGCAATGGAGTTTACTGATTGCAGTTGTCATTGTTGGAGCGATTATAAATTACGCAGACAAAAGGAAAAAAGTTAAATTAAAATTCAGTTACAATGAACTACCTCATCTTCAACCATTAAAAATATCTACTAAAGGTAAAGGGTTTTGGAAAGGAATAGTCATGTGGTTACTATCAACTAGAAATTGGGAGATCACTAAAGACTGGCACTTTAACATGGATGGCACAGACTACGTGATACCAGCAGGCTTTTCTTTTGATGGTGCTAGTATTCCAAAATTTTTAAGAACATTTTTCTCTCCAGTAGGGGTATTATTGGTTGGCGGACTTGTTCATGACTATGCATACAAGTATCAAACATTATTGAGAAAAAATAAAAAAGAAACAATGGGCATTATAAGTCAGGCCCGAGCTGATCAAATTTTCAGAGATATTAACATAAATGTAAATGGATTTTATGTTATGAATTATCTATCATATTATTCTTTAAGGATAGGCGGCTTTGTAGCATGGAACGGCCATAGAAAAAGAAATAGCAAGATACCAGGAATCAAATAATGGCAGAACTAAAAGAAGACAAACTAGTGGTACCAGCTGACAAAAATTCAGCAAGTAAAAAAGTAAAACTTGAGCTAGAAGTAGATTCGAGTGCAAAAGATCTTGGACCTAATCCTTACGCTAAATTAATACACCTTGCCAGAGCTGTTGATGCCTGGAGAATATTTCCAAGATTATTTTTAACGGTATACATTGTTTTACTCTACAAATGTGTTATCTGGTACATGAACTTGGCAAGTCCAACAATGGAACAGTCTGGACTGATATCTATTGTTGTTGGTGCCGGTGCGGCATGGTTTGGTCTTTACACCGGATCTAGTAAAAAAATCAAATAGTATCTACATCCAATAATTAATTAAATGCAACTGTATAAACCATTTCAGTTTTTAAATGATGCTGAATGCAATGAACTGATACAATACGCCAAAGACAATCGTCTAGTGCCTGGCAAAACTGCTAAAGACAAAAAGAGAAAAATAAGGAACAATAGAATAGTATGGTATCGAGATGCCCAGCGTTGGCCTAAATGGATAGAAATGTTTAATAATATTGAACCTGTCATTGACTGGTTACAGACTCCGCAGATATCCTTTTACCAACCTGGCGAGTACTACGACTGGCACGTTGACACCTGGCCAGCAGATCGCACACATATTAGACACTTTACACTGACCTGCGAACTACAGAGTGCTCCGGACAGCCAATTACATTTACAAAATCATTCCTTTACTCCGCTGAAGAAAGGACAAGCAATAATTTTTTTACCAGGGGATAGACATAAGGTTAGCACTCCTACGGATGGTGAAAGAATAAGTTTTACCATATGGGCTATGGCAAAAAATTTAAACAAGATTACCAAACATTGACAGAACAAAAATCTGTTATAAAATATTACTAATGAAAGATTATTATAAAACTCTTGGTGTATCTCAAGATGCGACCAACGATGAGATAAAAAGAGCTTTTAAAAAAATTGCCAAAAAAGAACATCCGGATAGGGGTGGAAATGAATCTGTGTTTAAAGAAGCCAATGAAGCATATGATACATTGAAAGATACGAATAAAAGGCAAGAATATGATGCTATGAGACGTTTTGGATCAAACATGGGAGGACGTGGCAGTAATTTTAATTTTACAGGAAACTTTGATGAATTCTTTGGTGGAGACTTTTTTGATGAATTTATGTCGGGTGTGGGCGGTGGTCGAAGGAGTAGATTCAGGCAACGTCCAAGACAAAACAGAGATGTGAGATTGTCCTTATCATTAAGCATAAAAGAAATAATGAGGCACAATGAAAGGACTCTTAGTTTTAGATTGCCGTCCGGACGTGACGAGATTGTGCAGGTCAAGATACCTGCTGGTGTTCAAAACGGCGTAACTTTTAGATACAGTGGCATGGGAGATGACAGCGACAACACAGTTCCAAGAGGTAATCTTTTGATCAAGGTGAATGTGTTGGACTCCGATGGATTTACACGCAAAGGTAGTGACCTATATACAGACAAAACAATAAACGCTTTTCAGGCCATGAGAGGAGTTGATATTGTAATAAGAGATCTTGAAGACAGAATTGTAAAAGTAAAAGTGCCAGCTGGCACACAACCTGGTAGTATATTATCACTACAGAACAAAGGAATGCCCGTCCATGAAAGTTTAAATATACGTGGCAATATGTATGTAAAAATTCATGTGTCGATACCAAAACTTAACCAAACACAATTAAATAAAATTAAAGATTTATGAAAACTCCAGTCAATTTTTCAGACAAAGTAGCATACAGAATAACGATGTTCTTAAGGTGGACAGCAGATACTTTCTTTAAAAAAAGATATGGTCACAGAGCAGTAGTATTGGAGACCATTGCCGGCGTGCCTGGTATGGTTGCTGGTATGTGGAATCACTTAAGAAGCCTTAGAAAAATGAAGCCTGACGACCGCGGGTGGATCAAAACATTATTGGCAGAAGCCGAAAATGAAAGAATGCACCTAATGATTTTTATTAGAATAGCAAAGCCAAATTGGTTTGAACGCTGGATGATTATCACAGCACAATTTTTATTCTGGCACTTCTATATGTTCTTATACATATTTTTTCCACAGTGTGCCCATAGAATGGTAGGCTATTTCGAGGAGCAGGCCTGTATAAGCTATACAGAATATTTGAAAGAAATTGATGAAGGAAGGACCGAAAACATTAGAGCTCCTAAGATAGCAATTGATTACTACAATTTAGATAAAGATGCAAAATTACGTGACGTTGTAATAGCCGTGCGGAAGGATGAAGAAGGACATCGAGATGTAAATCATGACATGGCAGATCAAATTAGAAGAAACAGAGCAGGACTTATACACTAAAGTTTAAATAAATTATGATGCAAATTTTTTTAAATCCTTATAAAACTTTACACACTAAAAGCACACCTTTTGACTTTGCCAATGATAGTATCATGCATTACCAAGATTTGGAGAAATTTGAATATGACTTTGCAAATTTTATGAAAAATTCTAAAGGCATAGGACTTGCCGCCAATCAAATTGGATTGACAAAAAGATTTTTTGCAATGGGCTACGAGTCATTTGACAAAATGCAAAAACCTGTTATAATGTGGAATCCGTCAATAGTTCGCGAAAGCAAAGAAATGACAGTGGACACTGAAGGATGTTTAAGTTTTCCTGGGGTATTTGTAAAAGTTTTACGACCAGAAAAAGTTTCGGTAAGATGGGAGAACTTGAAAGGAGAGACTCTTATGCAACATCTAGAAGGTTATGAGGCAAAATGTTTTCAACACGAACTAGACCACATAGATGGAATAACTTTTGATAAAAGAGTATCAAAACTTAAATGGGATATGGCAAAAAAGAAAGCTGAAAAAATAAAATGATAGAGTCGAATCACGATTTAGAAAATATATTTGAACAAGCGGTAAAGGAAGCCGAAAGTCGTAGACACGAATACGTAACCATCGAACACTTGCTATTGGCTTTGATTAAAGACAAAGAAGTAGGTACTATCCTACACGAGTTCAAAATAAATGTTGCATCTCTGATTAGAGATACTGAAACTTATTTGGACAACGAAGTGAAGGATATTGTTGTTAAAGATCCTAATAAAAATGTTGTCCCAAGAAAAACTGCATCTTTAGAAAGATTAATGAATAGAGCTTTTACACAGGCATTGTTTCAAGGCAGACAAGATCTTAAACCTTTGGACATACTATTAAGTATTTTTGCTGAAAAAAGAAGTTATAGTGCTTATCTCCTTAAAAAACATAAAGTCAATAAAGACGACATAGCAGACATGGTATCTGCAGAAACAATTATTGATGAATCCAATTTAGGCGGTCCTGGACACGAACAAAAACTAAGGCCAGACCAAGCTGATAAAATTTTAAAGAACTATACAGAAAACTTAAACCAAAAATACTTTGACAAAAAGATTGATCCTGTAATTGGCCGAGAAGAAGAATTGGACCTTGTCAAGCAGACATTGGCTAGAAGAAATAAAAATAATGTTTTATTGGTTGGTGATCCCGGTGTTGGTAAAACTGCTGTTGTCGAAGGACTGGCAAGAAGGATAGCAAAAAATAAAGACGACATTCCAACTTACATCAAAGATCATATCATTTACAGCTTAGATGTTGCAGGTATGATAGCAGGATCAAAATTTAGGGGCGATTTTGAAGAAAGACTGAAACTTATTTTAAATGCACTAGAAAAGAAAGGTAAAGCCATACTTTTTGTCGACGAGGCTCACATGATGGTGGGTGCAGGATCTACAGGACAAGGCGGAGTGGATTTAGCACAAATGATCAAACCAGTGCTTACAAAAGGCAGTCTAAAAGTAATTGCGTCAACAACCTGGGAAGAATACAGGAAATTTTTTGATAAAGATAGAGCTTTGATGAGAAGATTCCAAAGGGTACAAGTTGGAGAACCTACAAATGACACCACTGTCAAAATTTTAAAAGGTGTCAAAAATTACTATGAAAAATTTCATGACTGTGTAATCACAGATGAAGCTTGTGAAGACGCAGTAGACTATTCTAGTAAATTTATTGCAGATAAAAAGAATCCAGACAAATCTCTTGATGTTATAGATAGTGCCTGTGCAAGGTTAAGGCTGAAAGACGTTAAAAAAGGAAAAATTGATCATGACGAAATAATACACGAAATATCTAAAATTACAGGAATATCGATTGAACAGTTATCACAAAAACAAGCAAGTAATTTAAAAACTTTAGAGGAAAAAATGAAACTTCAAGTGTTTGGACAAGACAGAGCTTTGAACAAAGTTATTGATAAAATATTGGTTTCGAGAGCTGGACTGAAGTCATTGAACAAGCCTGTTGGATCATTTTTATTTTTAGGCCCTACAGGATGTGGTAAAACAGAAACAGCAAGGCAACTTGCTAAGACTTTGGGTGTTGAATTGATTAGGTTTGATATGTCTGAATATCAAGAGAAGCATTCAATAGCTAAATTGATAGGATCTCCTCCTGGATACGTTGGGTACGAAGACTCCAACATGGGTGGTGGCATGTTCATAAATGAAGTCGAAAAGAATCCACACGCGGTTGTTTTATTTGATGAGGTTGAAAAAGCCCATAGAGATGTATCAAATATGCTGTTGCAGGTTATGGATTACGGAACTGCTACCGGTTCCAATGGAAAAAAGGCCGACTGTAGAAACATCATTTTAATTTTAACTTCTAATTTGGGTGCTGAGGAGATGGAAATGAACAATATAGGATTTGGTGCCTTGGAAAGAAAAGGTGCCGACGAGGATGCTCTTAAGAGATTTTTCCCACCAGAATTCAGAAACAGATTAGATGCAGTTGTCAAGTTTGATAAACTAGGCAGAGATACTATGAAACTAATTGTCAAAAAGTTTTTGCTTGAATTAAACACTATGACAGTAGAGAAAAATGTAGAAGTAAATGCAAATGACAAAGCCATAGATTACTTGATTGAAAAAGGATTTGATGCCAAATTAGGTGCAAGGCCTTTAGCTAGAATAATCGACGAAGAGATCAAAAAACCTTTATCTAGAATGATATTATTTGGTGATTTACAAGACGGGGGAAGAGTTGAGGTAACAGTAGTTGACGATAAGGTCAAAATAGATTTTAAAAAACCAGTTGAAGTAAAGAAAACCAAAATAGATAAAGTAAATGAGAAAGCATCATAATAAACTTTTTTTCGGGCAATACACCCATAAGGCAAAATTTAAGATCCCAGAAGCTAACAAACTTTATCCAACAAATGATTTGAAATGTTTGGATATAGTGAACAATTCAATTACAGTGACGCCTCTTTCATCTTTGGCGACATTTTTAATGGAACACAGACACGACATGAAATTTAGAATACAATATCCCAACACGATTATATATAGTAGTGAAAAAATAATACACAAAGCAATAGGCATTTTTTGGAACTTTTGGAATGGAGTCACTACCACCGATCCAAAAACAGTAAGCCATTTAGGGAACAAAACAGTTGTATGCAAGAGATTACCTTTGGGAAAATATCAGTATCAAGTCCATGTGCATAGAAAAATGCAATCTAGGATATCCTCTGAACAAAAGGCAATGCTACATCAATACTTGACACAAAATAAAGAAAATGCTACTGTGACCAACAAAACACTTATGCATTGGCTCTCAGGTGAACAGACTTTGGATTATGGCTACAACGGTTATTTTTATGTCAAAGATAAAAAAGCATTACTGCCAATTTATATGATATCACAACACATCGTAGACAAGGTCACAAAATTTGTTAAAATATGAAAGATATAATAATAAAATTAAAAGACAAAAATATATTCAAGATAGATAGCCTTATTGAATCGGAGATCACAAAATCATTCATGGGATCTCCAGTGGTGAAAAAAGTCGTATTGAGAGTAAAACAGTTTGACGGCACTACTTGTCTAGCAGATGAAGAGAACGCACTTGAAGTCAATGTTCCATTAAGAAAAATAACATTTGATAAAATTACATCAATTGACGGAATGAATCCTGCAGAGCTGGCCGCAGTTTATGGTATAGCTCCAAAAACTGAAAGATTCAAGAAGCGAAAAGAACAATAAATAACAGCATATGGCACAAGCAAGTTCAACAATATCAGGTCAAAAAACCTTCAAGTCTGCAATAACAATTAGTGGCACTTGTACATTTACATCTGCAACTAAAAAAATAACTGCTTCAGGCACAAGTTTAGGAAATCTATCTGTAAGAGATCTGATTACAGTTTCAGGATCCGCAAGTAACAATTCAACATTTACAATATCTGAAGTTGATGATAATGGGACTTTTGTAATTGTTGAAGAGGATGTTACTTCTGAAACAGTTTCGGCCAACACCGTGTTGACGTATGTAGGTTTTGTTACAGATAAAGTAAAAGGTGATGGCTACTTTTCACAAACAGATGGATTACATACAGTGGCCTATCATGTCAATGCCACTTGCACAGGCAGTTTGAAAATGCAAGGATCTCTTGCTACAACTCCGACCGAAGATGATTTCTTTGACATCGATGGCACCACTTTTACAACTGACCAAAGTACAACTATCAATTCTGTCAACTTCACAGGAAACTTTGTTTGGGTCAGAGCTAAATTAACCAGCAACACAGCTGGATCAGTAACCAAAATTCTTTTCAACAATTAGCCTTAATTTACATAATTTTTGTTAACTTGACAAATCAAATATCTAGTTTATAATATACACATGATGGATAAGGTTACAATAGTGTGTTCTGACAACGGTAAATCTAAAACTGCTGATGTCTTAAGCAAGTCAAGTAAACATTTAAAAGTTGTTCTCGAAGGAACCACGATGTGTGTTGAACTGCATAGACAAGATTTAAATAAACCATACGTAGGTACAAAAGCAGGTTTGGAATTTACATATGAAGAAAGAGAAATTAAAATTTAAAATACAGTTTTATGCCACAATGTGGGACAAAGCCCCTTACGTAAAGGTCATGTTGAACAACAGGGTCTATTGGAAAGGTGACATCACCGGAACGTCTGAAAAACCAGACGTAATAGAATTTGAAGAAACCCTACATGAAAAATTTAATTATGAATTAAGATTCAAAAGATTAAACAAAGATGACTCGCAGACCATAGTAAATGACAAAGGAGATATCTTACACGACCAATTGTTACATATTAAGTCCATAGAAATAGATGAGATAGACATAGGCAATCTTGTGTTCGAAGGCACTTATACTCCTGAATATCCTAAGCCATGGTATGAGCAGGAAATTAAAGCAGGCAGGACACCTGTTGAATCATATAAAAATGTAACGGCAATGGGTCATAACGGCGATTGGAAGTGGACATTTAGTTCGCCTTTTTATATGTGGCTATTAGAGAACTTGTACTAATAAATACAACATATGAGCACCTACGAAGATATTAAAGCACTTATAACACGGTTAGATAGCATAGCTAAAGCACCGGAATATCAGCCGTTTCCAGAAGCAGACGAATTCAACATAGAAGAAGACGAAGATTTTGAAGAAGTTTTAGGAGTGCTTGGTTTTCCTGAAGATGAAATTTGGGAAGCAGAATATAGGGGCAGAAAAGTAGCTCTCAACAAACCAATGAGAGGTGATGTTAAAAAATTCAAAGTATATGTCAAAGATCCTAAATCTGGCAATGTAAAAAAAGTAAATTTTGGACATGGTGGAACGTCGGCTAAAAGACCTACTATGAGAATTAGAAAATCTAATCCTGCTAGACGTAGAAGTTTCAGAGCAAGACACAACTGTGACAATCCAGGTCCTAAAACAAAAGCAAGGTACTGGAGTTGCAGAAAATGGTAAGAGCAAATCAATTTGTAACAGAAGCAGTAGATTCAGATGCAATGAATGAATTGAAATTGTTTATTGCAAACGACGAAGATTTATACAGAAGACAATTCATGCCCATAGTGGCAAATATCAAAAGAAAGATTAAAAGAGGAGTTTACAATCACGAGATGGCACCAAAATTATGGATGTACCTTGTGGACAACGCCGCAAAAAAATACGTAAAAGAATTTGGTTCTCCTGAACAAGATGTTAAAGATATGTTTCCTAAAGAACTGAGAACGGAAATAGCCAAAACATTAGCAGACGAAGAGTACGCAAAAATACAGGACGGAGAATACGATGTTGTTAAAGGAACTATTTCTTAACGAAGACGGAGGCGACATTGCCATCTTTGCTTTTGGAAGATTCAATCCACCCACAATAGCACACAAGGAACTTATCGATTTGGTGAAACGTTTGGCAACAAACACCAACGGTAGACCATTTATATTTTTAAGTCACACACAAAACAACAAGACAGATCCTTTAAGTTTTCAAGAAAAGTTAAATTATTTAGAAAGTGTGTACGGAAAAGAACAAGTAGTGTTCGGAGATCCAAATGTAAAAACTATTGTGCAGGTTTTACAAATGTTACAGGACCAAGGCAGAACAAAAGTTGTAATGGTGGCAGGTAGCGACAGGGTAGCAAATTTCAAAGAACTTTTAGAAAAATACAATAACAAACCAGATAAGTCTGGAAAAATATTATATAACTTTGACACCATCAAGGTTACTAGTGCAGGACAACGTGATCCTGACGCAGAAGGAATGTCAGGAGTAAGTGCCAGCAAGGCCAGACAGTTTGCACAGGCAGATGATTTTGAAAATTTTTCCAAGATTGTAATGGGTGGTAAAGCTTCACAGAGCATTTTCCAAACAATCCAAACCAAGATGGGTAAAAAGGTTGCAGTAAACAACGAAAAGTTGTATACTGAAGATATGCATGGTAAACCAACAGTGTATATTGACATGGATGGAGTGTTGGCAGACTTCTTTGGTGGCGTAGAAAAACTATATGGTGTAAGCCACTGGAAAGAGCTAACGTCTGACAAAACAAAAGATCTAAAATCAGAAGTGATCAATCGTATCACAGGCACAGACTTTTTTGCGACACTGCCAAAATTTAACACAGCCGACGCTTTGATCGACATGGTCAAAGAATACACTGGAGGAAAATTTTCTATTAACACATCACCTTTACGTGGCGACAATGAGAATTCAGGCAAATACAAAAAGGTTTGGATAAGCAATAACATTGATAAGCCAGATGAAGTAGTTGTCACTGGCAGGAAAGAAGCGTTCGCAAAAGATAAGGCAGATGGCACACCTAACATTTTGATAGATGACAGGCCAATCAATATTCAACGTTGGGAGAATGCCGGCGGACACGGAATTTTATATCAGGCCAATAGAGACTCGCTAACTACTGTTAAAAAAGGACTAGAAGATTATGCCAAAGTACGCAGGGATCAATAGACACTATTCATCAGATAAAACTGACGGGCCAAGCCAAACAGAAAAGCAGGCCGAAAGAGACAGACTTATGCAGGAGTTTTTAAACAAAGGTGGCAAGGTAGAAAAACTTGCACCAGGTAACGCAAAAGTTTATGGCAGTTTATCTCGTGGTGGCAAACCACCTTTTACAGACGCAGAGCTAAAGGCCAAATTCAAAGCGGAGCAAAAGGCAAATGGATCTACAGACTCTTAAAAAATTAGCTGGAGTAGACAACGACCCAGGTAGTATGGGCGAAAACTTATCCATCACCGGCACCGAAAAAGCAGAATATCAAAGAAAACACAAGATCA
>MDTD01043849.1_pt1 | contig 15569 bp, 17 predicted proteins | sample 811221 | NCBI WGS metagenome assembly MDTD01 (sample SAMN05326646, study PRJNA326480) | marine metagenome | isolation source: seawater | place: Pacific Ocean: South West | collected 2011
AAATTTGAAATATTTAAAAAAACAAATACAACTTGATATAAAACAGGCAAAAAAATAATGTCCAAAGATACCTTGCAACTTCCAAAAACAGCTTTCTCAATGAAAGCTAGTTTGCCAATTAAAGAGCCTGAAATTTTAAAGAAATGGGAAAAAAATAAGATTTTCGATAAACTTAGAAAAAAATCAAAGGGAAAAGAGAAGTTCGTACTTCATGATGGCCCACCTTATGCAAATGGGCATATTCATATGGGGACCGCTTTGAACAAAATTCTAAAGGATATAATAACTCGTTTTCATCAGATGAACGGAAAAGACTCTGTATATGTTCCGGGGTGGGACTGTCATGGATTGCCTATAGAGTGGAAAATTGAGGAACAATACAAAAAAAAGAAAAAAAATAAGGATGAGGTCCCAATAAAAGATTTTAGACAAGAGTGTAGAGAATTTGCTAAAAGCTGGATAGAAGTTCATATAAAAGAGTTCAAGCGATTAGGTGTTGTTGGAGATTTTGAAAATTACTATTCCACAATGAGCTTTGAAGCTGAAGCTCAAATAGTTAGAGAATTAGGCAAGTTTCTTTTAGACGGAAGTTTATATCAAGGTTTTAAGCCGGTTTTATGGTCTACTGTTGAAAAAACAGCCTTAGCCGATGCAGAAGTTGAGTATTTGGATCACACCTCTAATACAATATACGTAGCTTTTAGAATTAAAGAGACTAATAAAGATTTTCTAAAAGATGCAAATGTTATCATTTGGACAACAACCCCGTGGACTATACCAGCAAATAAAGCATTAGCCTTTAATAGTAATATTGAATACTCAGTTTTAGAAATTGATGACTTAGAAAATTTTAAGGATAAAAAAATTGTAGTAGCAAAAAATTTAATTAATTCAATCGCAAAAGAATGTGATATTAAAAATTATAAAGTGTTGAAGACTTTTAAAGGATCTGAATTTAAAGGAACAATTTGTGAGCATCCCTTTTTCAAAATCAATTTTGATTATGATGTACCCATGCTAGACGCTCAATTTGTTAATTTAGATCAAGGTACTGGAATTGTTCATTGTGCTCCAAGCCATGGTCCAGATGATTTTAATTTATGTATGAAAAATAATATACCATCTCTTTATACAGTAGATAATGCTGGTCTTTATACAAAAGAAATACCTTATTTTACAAATACACATATATTTAAAGCAGATCCAATCGTCATAGAAAAACTTAAAGAAGAAAAAAAGTTACTTAGAAATGATAAATTAAATCATAGTTACCCTCATTCATGGAGATCCAAAGCGCCCCTAATTTATAGAGCTACACCTCAATGGTTTATTTCAATGCAAAAAAATGATCTAAGAAAAAAAGCAATTAAAGCCATAAATGACACAGTTTTTTATCCGAATAAAGGTAAAGAAAGGTTGTTATCAATGGTTGAAGGAAGACCAGATTGGTGTGTTTCAAGACAAAGAGTATGGGGAGTCCCATTACCAATATTTATAAATAAAAAAACCAAAGAACCACTTAAGGACAAAAAAGTTATAGATAGAATAGCTTCAATATATGAAAAACAAGGATCAGATTGCTGGTTTACAGATAATCCAAAAGTTTTTCTAGGTAAAGATTATAATCCTAATGATTATGAAAAGCTAAATGATATTGTTGAGGTATGGTTTGATAGTGGGTCAACACACAGTTTTGTTTTAGAAAAGAGAAAAGATTTGAAATGGCCTGCGGATATGTATTTAGAGGGTTCAGATCAACATAGGGGATGGTTTCATTCTTCATTGCTTGAGTCATGCGGAACTAGAGGTAAGGCTCCATTTGAAAGTATTCTATCTCATGGATTTGTAGTAGATGGTAAAGGCATGAAAATGTCAAAGTCGATGGGTAATGTTATTTCACCTGAAGAGATATTAAAAAATTATGGTGCAGATATTCTTAGGGTGTGGGTCGCTGCCTCTGATTACGCAGAAGATTTAAGAATTGATAAGAACATTTTAACACAACACGCAGAGTCCTATAGAAAAATAAGGAATACATTTAGATTTATGTTAGGAAATCTACAAGATAAATTTGAACCACAAAATTTTAAAAAAATAAAGTTAAATGAGTTTGACGAATTAGAGCAATATATTTTGCATAAAATTTATAGATTAAATAAGTCAGTAGAAAATAACTTAAAAGATTATAATTTTCATAAACTTTACAAAGATTTATTAAATTTTTGTACTTTAGATCTTTCCTCTTTTTATTTCGATATAAGAAAAGATGTACTTTATTGCGATAGTTTAAAATCAAAAAAAAGAAGAAACTGTTTGATTGTTTTGAATATTATTTTAGAGAGTCTTATTAAATGGTTCGCACCAATATTAGTTTTTACAACAGACGAAATTTACAGCTTAATAAATAAAGGGGAAAAAAATATTCACGAATATTCATTTGTTCAAGTTCCTGAGATTTGGAAAAATAATAAATTGAATGATAAATGGGATCAATTATTTAGAATCAAGCAGGAAGCAAATATAGCTATAGAAGAAAAAAGATCATCAAAAGAGTTAGGATCAAGCTTAGAAGCTGATGTAAAATTGAAAGTAGATAAAAACAGATTTGAATTGCTAAAAAATTTAAATCTGGCGGAGTACTTAATAACTTCTAAAGCGGAAGCGATATTAACAAAAAATGATAAAACTAAAATCGAAGTCAAAAAAGCTAGAGGAAATAAATGCCCAAGATGTTGGAAGATTTTAGAGGTTAAATGCGCTAGATGTTCTGAGTTACTATAAAATGAATATACAAAACAACATTAAAGAGATTAAAAATAATATTTTTAAAAAGGAAAATTTCCTCTTTTTAACCTTTATGATAATTATTTTTATTTTAGATAGGTTTACGAAATTAAAAATGATTAATAATTTTAATGGAAACTCCTATTATATTAATGATTACATAAATTTAGAGTTAATTTGGAACACGGGTATAGGATTTGGTTTACTAAGCTCAAACACAACACTAATTTATAATTTTATTACTGTTTTTATTGGAATAATTATTTTAGCTATGGTCTTAACATTAATTGTATCAAAAAACTTAATTGAAAAAATAATATTTTCGATAATAATCGGTGGAGCTTGTGGAAATATTTATGATAGATTGACCTATAGAGCAGTTCCTGATTTTATAGACATTCATTATCAAAATTTTCATTGGTTTGTATTTAATTTAGCAGATATATTTATAACTTTAGGTATTATATTATTTTTAATTAGAGGATTTATTGTAAAAAAGTAGAATGAAAAAAATATTTTACAGTTGTATATTTATTTTTTTATTTTCTTGCGCTTCATTGCAGGAAGCTGGTAAGGCTTTAAGAAATGAAAAATCTACAACCACAGATGAGTTTTTAGTGAAAAAAAAAGAACCATTAATTATGCCTCCAGATTTAAATGAAGTTCCGAAACCTCGATCCTTAAAAGAAAAAAAACAAAATGAAGAAGATAAAATTAAAAAGATATTAAAAATGCCTCAGACTAATGATAAAAAATTTAAATCAGGTTCAACAGAAGATTTTATAATAGATAAAATACGTAAGTGATTTCAAATAATAACATTGACAAGAATTTCTTATCTTTAAAAAAAAATAAAATTTTATCTACTGACTTCCAAAATACTTTTAAAGAAATATTGTTTGATATTAACAATGATCATAAAACGCTTCATATCCTAAATAAAAGTTTTTCTTTAAACCTAGACGAAAAGAATTTAAAAAAATTTAAAAAGTTTAAAGATATAGTTATAATAGGAATGGGTGGTTCAATATTAGGATCAGAGGCCATATATAGCTTCCTAGAAAAAAAAATTAAAAAAAATTTCTATTTTTTCAATGATTTAAATGAAAACAAAATCTTAAAATTCAAAAAAAATAAAAACTTAAAAAAAACACTTTTTATTATTATTTCAAAATCAGGAAATACAATTGAAACTTTATCTAATACCCTTTTTTTAAAAATAATTAGGAGGAATGCCAAAAACATAATAGTTATTTCGGAAGAAAATAATAATTTTTTATTTAATTTATCAAAAAAAATGAAATTATTTTATATAAAACATAAAGAATACGTTGGAGGCAGATATTCAGTATTATCGGAAGTTGGTATGATTCCAGCTTATCTGATGGGTTTAAGTGTTTCTAAGTTAAGATCAAAAACTTTTGAATTCTTAAGTGGAAAAAAGAAACTTGTCTTAAAGAACAGCTCAATAACATTAGCAAATCTATTAAAATCAAAAAAAATCAGAAGTTTAATTTTTTTAAATTATTTTCCAGAATTAGAGAATTTTTTGATTTGGTATCAACAATTGATTGCTGAAAGTTTAGGTAAAAAAAATAAAGGATTTCTTCCCGTAATATCTAACGTTCCTAAAGACCACCATAGTTTACTACAATTATATCTTGATGGACCTAAAGATAAACTTTTTTATATTTTTAGTTCCAATGAAAAACAAAAAGAAAACATAATTAACAATAAAGCGTCAAATGGAAATAATTATTTAAATCAAAAAAGATTATGCGACATAAAAAATGCACAGAAAAATGCACTTATTAAAGTCCTGAAAACTAAAAAAATTCCATTTAGAGAGTTCAAAATTACAAAAAAAAACGAACAAATACTTAGTGAGTTATTTTCTTATTTTATGTTGGAAACAGCCTTAATAGGAAAATTATTAAAAATAAATCCCTTCAATCAGCCTGCTGTTGAAAAAATAAAAATTATTACAAAAAAATTTCTTACTGAAAAAAACCAAAAATAATTTTAGATCTCCCATACTTCTTTGTTTTAGTTATATTAAAATAGTTATCGTATGACTCTTTTGATTTTCTCTCTCTATGTAAAATAATAATATTTTTCTTCTTATACATTTTATTTTTTTTAATAAAGTCCAAATTTTTATAAAAACTTTTGTCTTTGAATGGCGGATCTAAGAAAAAAATATTATATTTTATCTTTTCTAGTTTCGCCAAAATATCTTCTGCAAAATTATTAAATAATTTAGTTTTTTTCAAAACAGATAAATTAATCAAATTTTTTTTTAAAATATCAAATGCATCTTTATTTTTTTCTACAAAAGTAACATTCTTAGCACCTCTAGAAATACACTCAATACCAAAAGATCCAATACCAGAGTAAAGATCTAATATTGAAGATTTTTCTAAATTAATTTTAATTAAATTTGAATGTTTAATAATATTAAAAACACTTTCTTTTACAGAGTCTCTTAGTGGGCGTGTATTAAAATTTTTTACATAATCAATTGATTGTCCCTTGAGCGACCCACCGATTATTCTCATCTTGTTTTAATTACTCTCCACCCAATATCTTTTCTATAAATGCCAAATTTCCAATTAATTTTTTTTATTATATTAATGATTTTAGCTCTTAAATTATGGAAATTATTTCCATAAGACGTTATGTTTAAAACTCTTCCACCATTAGATAAAATTTCTCCATCTAAAAGTTTTGTGCCCGCATGATAGATAAAGTCACGTTTATCTAATTTAATTTGATTAATATTTCTTAACTTTTTATTTTTAACATACTTGCCAGGATAGCCTTTTGAGCAAAGAACAATTGTCATACATTTATCCTTTCTCCAATTGATTTGATTTTTTTTTAAATTATTATTAGTTGCATCATAAATAAGTTTTACCAAATCATTTTTAAGTCTTGGTAAAATTACCTGACACTCAGGATCTCCCATTCTAATATTATACTCAATTAAATAAGGGTTATTTTCTTTGATCATCAAACCCACGTAAAGGAAACCAGTGTAAGGATTATTTTTATTTTTTAGTGATGATAAAGTTGGTTCAACAATATTTCTAATAATTTTCTTTTCTAAATTCTTGTTAATAACTGGAGCTGGTGAATAGGCGCCCATTCCTCCTGTATTAGGACCTTTATCATTTTCATAGACACGTTTATGATCTTGAGCGCTGCCAAAAAATTTATAACTATTTTTATCCACTATCAGAAAATAACTAGCCTCTTCTCCTTCTAAAAATTCCTCTAAAATTACCTTTTTAGATGACTCAAATTTACCTTTAAAAATTTCAGATGTTGCTTCTAAAACACTCTTCTTTGATTTACAAATTGTGACACCTTTACCAGCAGCAAGACCATCTGCTTTAACAACTATCGGCAATTTACAAGAATTTAAAAAGTTAAAGACTTGAGATTTTTTCTTACAAATTTTGAATTTGGCTGTAGGTATATTGTTCTGTTGGCATATTCTTTTCATGAAAGCTTTAGAACCCTCTAATTTTGCTGCATACTTATTAGGGCCAAAAACCTTGATTTTATTTTTTTTCAAAAAATCAACAATACCATTCACCAGGGGTTCCTCAGGTCCCACGATTACTAATTTAATTTTATAAAACTTAATAAGTTCTAAAATTACCTTAAAATTATTAATGTTTACCTCAATGTTTGTGGCATATCTAGATGTACCAGCATTCCCAGGAAAACAAAAAATTCTTTTAGAATTCTTGGATTCAAATATTTTTTTACATAAAGCATGCTCTCTTCCTCCACTCCCAATTAATCCAATATTCATGTCTATTTATATATTGTATAATTTATTGATGAATAAAAAAAAAGCTAAACTTTTTTTTAAACACAATTATTTCGAAATAATAGAGGAGGGGGATTATGTTTTATGTGCGATCTCAGGAAAAAAAATACCATTACAAAACTTAAGTTATTGGAATGTAGAATTACAAGAAGCGTATTTTTCACCTATTGAAGTTAATAAGAGATTTAAGGATATTAAAAAATAAATTATTATTTTTTCCACCTATTGTGTGTCCAGATCCACTGTTTAGGATTTTTGATTACCATATTTTCTAATATTTTATTAAGTTCCTCTGTAATTTTAAATTTATTTTCAAAATTTTTTGGTAATATTTCTTTCTCAAATTTTATTTTAAATTTTTGATCATCTATTCTTTCTATATAAACAGGTATAATACTTAAATTATATTTAATGGCTAACTGAGCTGGTAAAGTTGTGGTAAAAGCAGGTTCTCCAAAAAAATTTATTTTTTCGCCCTCACTAACTCTTTGATCTATCATCAATGCTATAGAATATCTTTTTTTGATATAATCAATTGCCTCTCTTACTCCATTAATTCCTTTTTTGATTTGATTTTTACAAACAAATTTTCTTCTCAAGTATTCCATTAAAGGATTAAGAAATATATTATTTAATGGTCTATATATTGTAGCTAGAGGTATGCCTTTTTTAGTGATTTCCATTGACATCAATTCAAAATTAGCAAAATGCCCAGAAACAAAAATTACTGGACTATTTCTTTCAAGTAAGTTCGACAAAATTTCTTCACCTTCAATAAAAATATGAGAACTATTTTTTCTAAAATAATCTAAAAAAATATATTCGATAAATGTCATTCCATAATTATTCCACATACCTTCAATAATTTCTTTTTCCTCCAAATTAGAAATATTTCTAGAATAAGTTCTAATATTTTTTTTTATTATTTTTCTAGATTTAAATAAAGATCCTAGAAATTTAAATAAATAAGCAAAAAATTTTCTACTCAGTTTAATTCCAAGTATACGACCAAATAAAAATAAAATATAAATTATAATTGTTTGAAAAAAATAATTGATTATTTTAAACATAGGATCTAACTATTTTAATAAAATTTTCAAAATTCTCTATTTGAAGTGATACCTTTAAGTAATCAAATTTTTCTGTACTTAGGTATTTAAATTTAAAATAATCTTTTTCAGTCATAATTATCTTGTAATTATTTTTCTTTGCATATTTTGTTAAATTTTCTATTTCTCTTTTACTAAATTTATAATGGTCGGGGTAAATTTTTTCTTCTTCCACTTCTAATTTATTTTTCTTGAGCAATTCAAAAAAATTAAAGGGATTACCTATCGCTGCTATAGCCATGAGTTTTTTGCCTTTAAAATTGGATAAATTTAAAGGCTTATAATAAGAATAAAAGATTTTAAGTTTTTTATTTATACCAAAAATTTTTTCCTCGAATTTGGAGTCTTTTTCACCATTTATTAAAATTATTTGGGCATTTTTCAAAGCCCCTAAGTTCTCTCTCAATGGACCTGAGGGAATAATTAAACCGTTACCTATTTGCTGATTGCTATTAAAGCAGACAATGTTTAAATTTTTTTTTATTTTGTAATCCTGAAATCCATCATCAAGAATTATATAGTCATAACCAATTTTTTGTATCTTGTGAATTCCATTAATTCTATTTTTATCTAAAATTAAATCTTTAAAATTTGTTTTAATAAGATCATGTTCATCCGCGTGATTTTTATAAAATTTTCTTAGTATAGCCGTTTTTTCCCCTTGGGTTGATAATACTTTGGCCAAAAGAATGGAAGTAGGAGTTTTACCCGTTCCACCTAGATAAATATTGCCAACACAAATTATAGGAATATCGAACTGTATGGGCTGAATAATTTTTTTTTTAATGAAAATTAATATTAATGTAATTAAAGTTATTGGTAGTAATAATATTGAAAAGAGACCTATTTTATCGTCCCAAAATTTTGGTTTTTTTAGAATCATTAATTATAAAATTTTTTACATTTTTCATTGTATCAGATAAAGTTTTTTGTCCTAAATGTTCAATTATATTGTCTGTTTGTTTATATATTTTAGTTTGAGATTTTAAATCTATTTTCAAATTTTCGCTTAGTTCTTCAAAATTTTGAATTTGCTTTGAAATATTATTTTTTTTTAAAATTGAATAAATATCTTTAAAGTTATTGACATAAGGACCATGGTAAATTTTACAATTTAATTTTGCTGCATCAATTGGATTTTGACCGCTATCATTTTCTAATCTTTTAATCATAGATTTTCCTATGAAAACACTTTTTGAGTACTTAAAATATTCTAACAAAATTCCAAAAGAATTAATTACAATTATTTCACTATTTTGTAATATAGAATCATCTCTATTTAATAATTGTACATTTAAATTAAAGTTTTCAGCTAAAGTTTTAATTTGCATAGACCTATCGATATGTCTAGGAGCAATTATTGTAATTACGTTATCATAAATTTTTTTTAGCTCTAAATGTACTTTTATACAAAAAATTTCTTCCTCTTTATGAGTGCTAGCAGCCACCCAAAATCTATTTGCTTGAAGTATATTTTTATTTTTATTCTCTATTTGATTAATATCAATTTTATCAATTAACTTAATATTTCCATTAAAAAAGATATTTCTTGCGTTCAGATTTTTAAGAAAATCTCTTGTTTCATAATTAGATGAGAGACAAAGTTCAAATATATTGAAAAGTTTTTTTGCGGTCTTTGAAAATTTTAACCATCTATTGTAAGATTTTTTAGTCAACCTAGCATTTATCAATGCAATTGGAATTTCTTTTTTTTTTGCATTGAGAATTAAATTAGGCCAAATTTCTGAGTCAACTAAAAATATTCTATCAGGTTTCCACGAGCTTAAAAATTTTTCTATTAAAAAATTAACATCTAAAGGAAAAAATCTATGTTCGACATTTTTAAATTTTTTTAATTCGAACGATGCTAGATTGCAAGAACTTAAAGTCGTTGTTGTAATTAAAATATCAATTTTATTATAAGTCTCATTCAATTTTTGAACAATAGGCAGGATGCTTTTGAATTCACCAACACTGGCGGCATGAAACCATATTAATTTAAAATCCTGTCTCCTCTTTTTTACGTTAAAATGTGAAACAAATATTTTCTCTTTATATCTCTGAGAATGTTCTTTATTAATTTTTTTTCTGTAATAAATAACAATCACCAGAAAAGGATAAATTAAATATGAAAAGACTCTGTATAAAAGGATCATCTTATTTCAGTTGTTTTTTGTAAAGTGATTTATATTCTTCACAATTAGAAATTAAATATTCATGATCTCCAGCATTAATTATATTTCCTTGCTTCAAGACAAATATTTTATCAGCATTATGAATAGTCGAAAGTCTATGAGCTATCACTAAAGTTGTCTTATTCTTTATCAAGTTCAAAATTGCATTTTGCACAATCTCTTCTGAGTCTGCGTCCAAGGATGATGTTGCCTCGTCAAGTAAGATTATAGGAGATTTTTTTAGTATTGCTCTTGCAATTGATATTCTTTGTTTTTGTCCACCAGAAAGTCTGACACCGTTTTCTCCAATCAACGTTTCATATTTATTTGGCAGTCTATTTATAAACTCACTTGCGGCAGCAAAATCGCAAGCACTCTCAAGTTCACTTTGTGATGCACTACTGTTTGCATAAGAAATATTTTCCCTAATTGTACCATCAAAGAGAATAGTATCCTGACTTACTAAGGAAATATTTTTTCTCAAAGAACTTAAGCGTATCCTAGAAATATCTTGATTATCGATTTTTATTATACCGGTGTCAGGGTCATAAAATCTTGGTAGTAAATTTAATATTGTGCTTTTACCGGCTCCACTGTGGCCAACAAAGGCCGCCATAGTTCCGCCTTTTATAATTAAGTTGATATTTTTTACGGTTATATCTTTAGTAGTTTCATATTTAAAAGAAACATTTTCAAAATTTATATTTGAATTTTCAATTTTAAGTAAAGGCAATGTTTCATCCTCTTTAATTAAAATTTCCTTATCTATGACTGTACTTATTCTTTTAAAGGCCGTTGCTCCTTGATAAACTGCAAGATTTAAAGTTGCTAGAGATCGTATTGGTTGATAGGCAAGCATCATTGCAGCCAGAAAAGAGAAGAAATTATTCACCTCTAATTCGCCAGCATTAATTAATTGCCCAGAGAAAGCTATAAATCCGGCTATCATTATTCCAGTCAAGGTTTCCATCAAAGGAGTTGCTCTAATCATAACGCTTGATGTTTTAATATTTTTTTCTACCATGTCGTTAACAACTGAATTTGCCTCAGAATTAATATCTTTCTCTTTTTGGTAAATTCTAATCATTTTAGCCCCTCTAAAAATTTCTGTTAAAAATGTTACAAGAACACCAGAAGCCTCTCCCGCTTTGCCTACAGCTTTTCCAATCCTCTTTCCTAATGATTTTGCTAAACCTGCAGCAAGAGGCATCATTAGCATAGCAAACAATGCTAGTTTCCAATTTTGATAAATCATAACACCAACTAAAGCTATTACTGAGAAACTATCTTTCATTAGGTTGAGAACACCTGTACTAACAAGATTTTGTATCTGACCTGCATCAAACATAACATTGGAAACATATTTTCCAGAATGCCTATTATCTAATGTTTGAATATCACTCTTTACAATATTATCTGCAATTTGTTTTTTTATAACTCCAGAGACTTCTTCTCCAACTCTTATAATTAATAGTCTAGCAACATATAATGAAATACCTTTACCCGCAAAAGCTAAAATTATTAAAATTGGTATTAACCAAGAGAGTGTAGTATTTTTTTCTATGAAAATTTTCTTAACTGCTGGGTCAAGTAACCATGCTATCGCTGATGTGCTTCCCGCCACAATTATCGACAAGATTAATGCAAAAAAAATTCTTTTTAAATGCATTTTAACATACTCATTGAATAATCTTTTTAGTATTAATTTAATTTCTTGAAAATTCATTTAAAAATTCCTTAAAAAAATACCCAAAAACAAAAAAAAACCTGAAAAATTATTTAACTTAAAACTTTTTAGACAGGACTTAGGATTATCTTTATTAAAATTAAATATTTGATAAATTAATGATGAAACAAACAATAATATAAAAAATGTTGAAACGTTTAGTTTAAAAGTTTCATGAAATACGATCATTAACAGAGTCGCTGATATTATATAAGAAATTGTCACAAATATTTTTAGGTTTTTTTTAAATTTTATCGCAGTTGATTTAAGACCTATAATTTCATCATCCGACAAATCTTGAGTCCCATAAATCGTGTCATATCCCAATGTCCAAAATATGGCCGAAAAATATAAAATCAAGATATCAATTGAAACATTATTAAGCATTGCAGTCCAGGCCATTACTAACCCCCAGTTAAAAGTAATACCTAAAAATAATTGAGGCCAATAAGTAATTCTTTTCATAAATGGATATGAAAAGGCTAAAAACATTGAGCCTAATCCCAGAATGATTGTTAAATAATTGAATTGAATTAATATAAAAAATGCCAACAGACAAAGTATCAGAACATATATAAAGGATTTAAATACTGTAATCTCACCGGCAGCTATTGGTCTTTCTTTAGTTCTTTCTACTTTTTTGTCGAAATCTTTATCAACGATATCATTAAAAATACACCCAGCACTTCTCATAAATACTGAACCCAAAAAAAATAAAAATAAATAATAAATAAATAAATTAATATTTCGATCTATTGAATACGCAAATGCTAGACCCCATGAGCAGGGCCAAAATAAAAGCATAAAACCAATAGGTTTATTAAGTCTTGTTAGATCAATGAAAATTTTTAAATGGCGCATGAAATATTACTTGTAAATATCAAACACTAACTCCATAATCAATTTGATTCGATATGGATATTGATTACACAGTTGCAGCATTAATGTTCCCAGCAATACCACTAATGATGACAATGTACAGTAATCGCTTCCATACTTTAAGCGCTTTGATAAGGAAAATTCATGACCAGTACACATTTGAAAAAAAAGTTCCTCCAGAGTGGGAAAATCAACTTCATGTTCTAAATAAAAGAACAAATTATCTTAAGTTTGTTATGGGGTTTTCAGCTTTCGGATTTTTGTTTAATATGCTTACAGTTCTTCTGCTATACTTAAACCTTGTATTTTATGCAAGATTAAGTTTTGCCTTTTGTTGTATTTGTATGATTTTTTCAATATTTTTATTTTTGCAAGAGATAAGACTTTCAAATGAGGCCTTAAAGTTTCACTTAAGCGATATGGACTCGATGAAAAAAGATTTATAATTATTTTATATCTAGCATTTTTTTTTTAAATAAAGAAATACCTTTGTTTTTTTTATGATCATAAGATTCTTTAAAAGTTTCTAATTGCCAACCATGCATACGAGTTACAATTGTTTTTAGATTATCCTCTTTCCATTCATTAGTAATATTTTCATCTTTCCATTTTATTTTCTCTTCGTTGGTTCTAGCACAACCATAACAAAAACCTGATACCGGATCGGTTCTGCATATGCTAATACAAGGGGAGATTATTTTTTTATCCATTACGGAATTAAAATAGCTGGACCTGTTAGCTTTCTTGCTTCTAAATCCTCATGTGCTTTTTTTGCATCAATAAGACTGTACTCTTTCGAAATTTTAATTTTAATTTTTCCAAATTTAACTTTTTCAAATACAGCATCCGCTCCGGATTGAAGCTCTTTTCTATTTGTAAAATACTGACCAATTGAAGGTCTAGTTAAATAAAGTCCTTTAGGTTGAATATCTTTCGGAACATTAACAGGTTCAAGTGGTCCGGATGCATTACCAAAGCTTACCATCATACCTCTAATTTTAAGACAAGCTAATGATCCATGAAATGTATTTTTTCCAACTCCATCAAACACTGCTGGAACGCCCTCATTATTTGTAATTTCCATTACTTTTTTTGCAAAATCATCTTTTGTATAATTGATGACGTGAGTGTAACCATTCTGTTCTGCAATTTTTATTTTTTCATCTGAACCAACCGTTCCGATTACTTTTGCGCCAATACTATTAGCCCATTGTGCAAATATTTGACCAACACCTCCTGCCGCAGCATGAAATAAAACAGTTTCACCGGCCTTAAGTTTATAAGTTTTGCAAATTAAATAATTTGTTGTCAGACCTTTAGTCATTAAAGTTGCTGCCTGTTTATGTGTTATTCCCTCAGGTACTTTTACAGCAATTTTAGAGGGAATAATTCTTTGCTGAGAATATGCTCCTAGCGGCATAGATGCATATGCTATATTATCACCTATATTAAATTCTTTAACATTTGATCCAATTTCTTCTACCTTACCCGCAGCTTCTAATCCAATTCCACTTGGCAACTTAAGGGAATATAAACCTGATCTGTGATAAGTATCAATATAATTTAAACCAATAGCATAATTAGTAACTTTAATTTCATCTGGACCAGGAGCACCTACACTAACATCATGGAGTTCCAGAACTTCAGGTCCTCCATTTTTTTTTATTAAAATTGCTTTAGGCATTATAGAAAAGTACTTGAACTTTTAATATTTGGCAAACGTTCCGTTATTATAATCTTGAATAGCTTCAAGGATTTCAGCCTTAGTATTCATGACAAATGGTCCACCTCTAGCTATAGGCTCGCCTATGGGTTTACCAGCAATGAAAAGAAATTCAGTTTTTTCGAAAGCTTTCGCAATTAATTTATTTCCTCTTTCCAATAGAATGAGATTTGAATTACCTGTTTTAGAGTGATCCTTTTCTCCAATTCTTAATTCACCTTTTAATAAATAAATAAAACTATTATGACCTTCGGGTACGTCACAAGTGAATTCTTTTCCTTCATTTAAAACTATATGAAAATATATTGGTTCAACATTATGATTTTTCTCTGGACCCTCGGCTTTTTCAAATTTGCCAGCAATGACTTTTACTATCTTTTCATTATCTTCATGTGCTCCAAGTTCATTACTCTTTATATATAGATATTCAGGTTTATTCTTTTTATTTTTTGCTGGCATATTTATCCAAAGCTGAAAACCTAACAATTTTCCTTCCGACATAGCTGGCATTTCTGAATGAATTATTCCTCTACCAGTTTTCATCCATTGCACATCTCCAGATGACATTATTCCTTTAGCTCCAGTACTATCTTGATGCTCAAACTCACCTTTAAGCATGTAAGTAACTGTTTCTATTCCTCTATGCGGGTGAGGAGGAAAACCAGCAATATAATCATCTTTACTCTCTGAACCAAATTCATCTAACATCAAAAAAGGATCTATATAATTTGCATCTGGTGTTCCAATACTTCTCTTTAATTTTACTCCGGCTCCATCAGATGTCTCTACCGCTTTTATAATTTTTTTAACTTCAATACTTTTCATATTAATAATTTATGTTGTGCGATCCATCACACATAGGAGGATCTTTTGTTAGTTTGCAAGTACAGAAAAAAACTTTTTTAGATTGATCGGCCTTATAAACAAATGGTTTAAAAGTAGTACCTTTATGTGATCCATCACAAAAAGGTTGTTTCTTACTTAATCCACAAGTACACCAGTAATAAGTTTTATCTTCTAATACATTGACCCCAATTGGTGTGTTTTCAGTTTTTTGTCTTTTAGTCATTTTATTTTCTATAAATTTTAATTTGCTTATACAATATCTAACAATTGTTTCAAATTTTTAATTTCATTTTTAGGTTTATAATCTAAATTATCAAAAATATAATCATTTCTATTTACCCAAATAGAGTTGTAACCATAGTTTCCACCACCAGATACATCCCAAGTGTTTGCACTTAAAAATGCAACCTCATTTTTTTGTATCTGATATTTTTTAATTGGCATGTCATAAACTTTTGAACTTGGTTTATAAATTCTAACTTCTTCA
>MDTD01198482.1_pt1 | contig 15569 bp, 14 predicted proteins | sample 811221 | NCBI WGS metagenome assembly MDTD01 (sample SAMN05326646, study PRJNA326480) | marine metagenome | isolation source: seawater | place: Pacific Ocean: South West | collected 2011
ATTATCTAGCCTTCATTGAGGAATAACTTCATTAGCTAACTCTTCTTTTTTTGTCTTTATTTTATTCTTCTCCAGTATGAGAATTAGGTCTTCAATAATTTTTCTTATGTCATCACCAATTTTGTAATGGAGAACTTTATTTTGAAAGTTCAAACCTTCAAAAACTTTATAAATATGCTCCTCAAGTAAAAAAGATTTCTCCTTGGTCTCTAACCGCCCAAATTGCTGGTAGTCAGTATCCTCTGGGTGGTGAACCTGGATAACAACTTCATAGCTATTTATTTTTTCATAAGCTATCTTTTCAAGAACGGCTTGCTCCATCTTTTTATAAAAGGATGAATAGAAATACCCGTTACAGAGTGGCGACTCACAAATAACAAAGTCCATTGGGCCCTTCTCAAAAATCTCTTCAAGACCCTGCTGCTCCAATGTATTTTGAATATCAAAACCTAACTGTGTAAAATCATCGCCGCGATAAATTTTATATTTCACAAGCTCAGGCACTATTTCTACCTTAAACTTCAATATTTTCAAAAAGTAGAAAAGGCCAGTTGCCAAAGTCGACTTTCCTACCCCTGGTGGTCCAACAATTGCTATTTTCACAAAAACTTCCTCCTGTTTTCTTTTATCATGGACTCACACCTCTTTTCATTATTTTTTCTTAGAATTTTTTTCTTCTTTGCATTATGTTCGACATGACAATTTAAACCACTTTTGAAGGAACTATCGCATTAACTTTACTTTTTTGGAAATTGGCAAAGCGTAAGAGGCATGCGGTCTACCACAAGGTAGACCTATCTTGGATATGATTAGAAATAGGACTTAATAATTAAGAGGATCAAATAAAGGGTGAAGTTACGCCTTTTAGAAAAAGTCTTGAGACCAAGGCATTATTGGCTCTTTGCCAAAAGAAATGATGGCAAATACTGGCCCTAGATGACTCTCCATTGGATAGACTTTCAACTTAATGTCAGAATCAATCTTAAATATTGAAGGTCTTCCAAAGAAAGACATTGGAAATGTAGACTCTATGTCTTTTTTATTGGACTCGTAGTACTTGGCCTTAATATTCCCCATAATCATATTGAGAAATTCGCCTGAGGCATCCGTCGTCTGATCATCAAACTCTGTAACCTCTTCCCCAAACATAGCAGATATATATTTAAGGTAAGAAGGTTTAGAAAAACAAATTCCAACACTACAATTGACATCTTCAGCACTTAAGTACGTCATAGAAGTCACATCAGTTTGGCCTTGCCCTCCCCACTCTTCTCCCTCTTTGTAAGTTTCAGAGTCTTTAAGCTCAACCTTGGCGGAACATTGGAAATTAAAAACTTTTTTTACAGTTTCTAGTATGACTTCTTGAAAATCTTCTTCTTCCATCCTCAATTTCCTTGGTCTTATTACATTGGCCTTAATTAATAGTAATGGCCTTTTTCTTTTTTTTCCACCCCTAAGGATTGATCATTTTATAACCACTTAATCGGAAGATAAATTTCAAGATTTAGAAAAAACTTAAAATGTTTCAGTGTTTCCCGTGCGCTTCAATCAGCTATAACTCACTTCACTAAAATTAATGCCTTGATTTCTAACGCCACTCACCAGACAATAACAAAGATTTTTTATACGCTTTAGGCTATCTTCCTTGTTGATCGCACTTCCTTCAGAAACTTTTGCATAATTCGTCTGGAGTACAACAAACTCCCAGACAATATTATTAAATAGGGTCCTCATAATCCACTCTCTCTTCCACTCTTCAACTTCAAAACCCAGATCATTATCAACAATTTTCTTAAAGGTTTTTCCACCTGGAGGTCCAATATAGTTTTCTTGATCACCATTTAAATTGGCAGGCAAAGACACCCCATCGTTAAAGAAGATCTGAAAGGCTGAGTAAAACTCTTCCTTTCTTTCATCTAAAAGTTCAAAAACTTTTAAAGAAAACTCTTCAATGGACCAGGATTCCCTTTCTTTGTATAAAAGCTCAAGACTGTCAGAAAAGTTTTTAAAATTAAGAAGAAAAATTTCTGCTAACAAGTTCTTTTTACTTTTGAAGTAGTAATTAATTGATGCTAAATTAACTGAGGCTTTCTTTGCTATTTCACGCACGGAGGTCGACTCGAAACCAACTTCTGAAAAGAGGGCTCTGGAAGCTTCAATAATCCTGTTCTTTGCTGTTTCTTTCTTCTCCAAAGTTTCCTCCTCACAAAAAAACTGGAAATTATTATTATTTTAATACCCAATCTAATAAATTTTATTTAATTTGTCGATAAATTCAAATCATTTTAAAAATAAACAAGGGTAATTGACATAAACGGAGTTTATTTTTTTATTAATAAAATGAGTTATTTTTTTGGCAATAAATAAAATACATTAAAACACAGCTGTTTTTGGCACGTATTTCTTAACATTTCTCAATAAATTCCCAAGAGTTTTAGGATTAGCTAAAATTCGACTATAATATTTAGGTGTTCTTTATTGCTTGAATTACTAAGTTTGGACTCCCTTTAAGGAAGTTGGACCTCACTGGCAGACTTTTTAATGATGAACACAATGTTTAGAAAACTTCATATTTTTATCATTATTTTTACGGGGCATACTGCTGTATTCAGTTTTGGAGAAACTCCTTCTTCACAAGACAATTTAAAAATTGAACTTCATTCACCAAAAATCAAACAAAAAGAGTTTTTTATTATTGGCCGAATTGAAAAAACATTTGAACACATTCAATGGGAAGATGTCTTAAACAAAGAGGGAATTAAAGTACAAAGAAAGAAGATGGATAAAGAATCTATTTTTGCTCTTAAGGCAAGCGGTGTGATAGAGGCTTCGATAGAATCTATCATAACTATTTTTAGGGACACAAAACAGGCCCACCTGTGGGCCCCTGGGCTGAAACAACGAACACTCTTAAAAAACATCTCCGAACTTGAAGCAGTCGTCTACGACATCCATGAAATGCCTTGGCCTTGCCAAGATAGAGACATTGTAATGTTTAATTCCATAAAGCTTTTAAGTTCAAGAAAACAAATAGCTCTTATTTCTTCATCCATAGAAAACTTCAAACTTGACCCAAAACCAAACAATAAAGTTAGAGCCGAGCTCCATTATAGCTATATCGGACTGACACCCATTTCTAAGGACAAAACACTTATCGAGTTTTTCATTCACGTAGACCCAAAGGGAAGCCTTCCCAAATGGCTTATTAATCACATTGTTAAAACGAGACCTTATTCTTTTCTTAAAGCAATTGAGAAAAGTGCTAAAAATAAACCTGCGAAATTAGGAAATAGTACTATGAAGTTAGTAGACCGATTAAAGAAAATCCTTTTAATGAAAAAGCTTACTTCTAACTAAATTTCAAGATAAGGAAACAATAAATTAAATATCCTTAATAATTTTTTTCAACTCTTTTGAGCAATGGTTACTCCAACCGAAAGGCTTTTTTGGCCCATCAAATGGCTGAAACTCTTTACAAATCCACTCCATTAACTCATGACCTATATGAACTTCTTCATTACAGGTAAACTCAGCAACAAGATGAGCTATTGTTAAAGAAAAATCACCAAGTTTTTTTGTTGATTCCTTAGCCGCATTTCCATGAAAGTCCATCAGCTTACTATATAAAGTACTCCAATCATTTCCATGCCCTTCTAGTATCTGATCCCAACCTGGATTGTTTAAGATCTCTAAATCTTGCTCAGTCATATTACTTATGACTTCATGATATCGATGTATAGCAAAACAATTGAGGAATTCTACCTCTCTCTCTGAAAAGTTTCCTTCTTCCTTTACAGTCATTTCCTTAGACCCTTCCTTAGTTAAACCTTTTTGTCCCTCAATACTCCTGTATTTTAAGCGTAGTCCTAAACAATATAAATGGGGAAGAACTTTTTTCTTGGAGATCAAATTTTCTAAAAAGTGTTAAAATGACTAACAGGTAAAACATGAAAGGAGCAACCCCTATGGTCCTACCAAAATTTCTTCAAGATAATAATTCAGCCCAAAAGAAAGGCGAAGAGAATAAAAAGCAAGAGTTTAGGGACAAATGCCTAGTTTTATTGGCCAAGATTAAAGAAAAAAATGAAAAAAGATATCACGAACTTCAGAAAGTTTTTCATAAAAAGTTTGATAAAATTAATATACAAAAGAAATTTATTCTTGGTTTTTACGCTCAACTAAAAAAAGAGTTTAGCGATTTAATTGTAAGTAGTTCAGAGAAAATAACTAAGAAAAAAACTAAAGCTGCATCAAAAAAGAAAGTCACGAAGAAAAAGGTCGTAAAAAAAGCCGCTTCCAAAACCACTAAAAAGAAAACAACAAAAAAGAAAGTAGTGAAAAAAGAAGCAAAGAAGACAACCAAGAAAAAGAAAAAGGTTGCTAAAAAAACGACTGCTAAAAAAGCGACAGCTAAGAAAGTAACTACTAAGAAAAAGACCACTAAGACATCAGCTTCAAAGAAAAAAACATCAACAAAAAAGAAAGCTAAACGTTAACTTCATAGAAAAGAATACTATCGAATACCTTTTTCTTTGCAGACCAAATCATAAGCATTCTGAATTTCGGAAAACTTCTTATTAGCAGTCTTTATCAGCTCTGGTGATAAACCTCTTGAAACCACACGGTCAGGATGATGCTCCATCGCCAATTTTCTGTATGTTTTCTTTATCTCATCTTTAGAGGTCATGGGATCCACCCCTAAAATGTCGTAAGCTCTTTGAATTTTATCTGCTTCACTATAAAAGGGTGCAAATGCCCTTCTTAAATGTTCTGGGGAAAAACCAAAAATAGTGCTTATATTTTCTATAAGCCTCTTTTCTTCTGGGTGAAAATAACTATCTGCATTAGCCAACAAGACCATTTGTCCCAATAAGTTTTCTAGAATTTCATGACGGTTCCGAAATATCTCAAAGAATTGTTCAGCATAAACTCTATAACTTTTTGAGTCATCTTTTGAAGCTCGAAATAGCTTTATGGCAAAAGAGCGCTCAGTAGGCGGCAACTCTAGAACTTCATCCATCAAGTGTTCAATCTGAGATATTTCTTTTTCACAAATTCTTCCGTCTGCACGGGCCAGCTTTCCAAGAATTGTGAAAGTACAGACAAAAAAATACTGCTGCTCTAACTCATGTGCTTTTGGTTCCATTGTCGGTTGGGGACGACCATGCCCCCTTCTATTTTGTTCTTCAAAAAAGTCTCCAAGTGCCACCCCGGCAATGGCACCTAAAGGCCCTAATAAAACAAAACCAATTGTTCCACCTAGAAGTTTTCCAATCATAATCAATTCCCTAAAGCTAACTCATTTCTTCAAAAACTCCTACCAGAAGAAAGAGTATACATTAAATAGAAACCCAAAGATAAAATAACAACTCCACACAGTCGATTCAATTGGAATAGTTTTTTATGACCTAACTTTGACTCAATCCTATCTACAATTTGAATTAAACACAAAAACCATAAAAACACTCCAACTCCTGTGCCGGCGGAAAAAAAGGCTCCCCCAGCACCTTTCATAGAAAAAAAATCAAGTGATTTTATAAAGGCAACGAGCCCTGTCAGAGTAATTAAAACCGATGGATTAGATAAATAAATGATAACTCCCAATAGAAACTTATTTTTGATGACCTTTGAATCTTTATTTAGACTTATTGAGGAGGAAAAAGTGCTCAAGTTTTTAAAAGTCTCTTTGAAACCCAAAATGATAAGAATCAAAACTCCCGTCCAATGAAAGGCTTTAACAAAATAATCTGGAATATTGAAAAAGCTTAGGCCAGAGAGAATAAAAAAAACAGTGATCCCATCCATTATGGCCCCAGCAAACCCTATAGATGACGCTGCACCTCTACCATGGGTTATTTTGGTTTTCATTACCCAAACGTTAATTGGCCCGATAGGTATCCCCATTAAAAAGCCAACAACAATTCCAACAAGAAGCGGTATGATCATAAATCCCTAATTTTTTTTAATTTAAATAAAAGGAACTAGTCTCTTTTATTAACTTTATTGGCCGTAAAAAGAAAGTAATTATCTTTTATTATAGGAAGCATTACCATACAAACGAAGTACATAGAAAGTTGGCCTAAAAGAGAAATCCAAGCGATTCCTCTCAACATTTTAGCTTCTGCAAAAAATAGTGAACTAAAACCCAACAATGTCGTCATCATGGCCAGTTGAACAGGCTGAGCGACAAATCTCGCACTCTCCAAGGAGTGGCCACCTGTTAGCTCTCGATGTTTAACATGAACCCCCATATCGACACCAGCAGCTAAAACAGCAGGAATCATTGCAACATTCATAATCGTAAAGCGAACTTGAAAAAGGCCCATAAGACAAACTAGAAACAAAAGTCCGAGGATTAGCTGACCTTCTAGTAAGAGTGCTGACTTTACATTTTGAAAGTCTAACCAAAAAATAATAAAGGCCCCGATTAAAAACATCATAAGTACAATACGACCATCTTTTATAATTTTTTTTAATATTTCTAAAAATACGAGAGTATCACTACCGATTTTAATATCCGGAAATTTCTCTAAAGCAGAATTTAAAACTTTTCCATACCTAAAGATTGTTTGGTAGCTTCCTTGCCTTTCTTTTGGATAAATAATAACAATATTACCACTTTTACCAAAAGCACTTCTAAGCTGAATTGGCAGATCCTCCCTTTTATAGGGCTTTGCTCTCAACCATTTTTTTATTTTTTCAGAGGAAATGCCTGTTTTTTCTTCTAAGTTTTTAGTCTCAACTTTATCTAACCTTTTTCTTAACTTTTTTAACTTCCTCTCTCTTTTTTTCATATGATCTGGAACAAGATGATAAAGAGAAACAGCTTCTTCAATAATATGACTCCTTTTAGGATCTAGTAACCATTTCCTCAGTTTTAGAGCTTGGTCTTTATCACGGGTCAGCACAGCAGTAGGTGTCAAAGCCTTTCCAAAAAGTTCATCGGTCAAATCATTAAACCATCTCGTTTTTTTTGAAAAGTCATGCATTCTTTCAAAGTTATATTCGAACTCAGCTTTGGTTAGGCCATAAATTAATATAGGAACTATAAATAGAAGGGGAATTAGCCATTTCTCTGTAAAAGGATAAATTCCGAATAAGTTTCTAAGAGCACGTCCTCTAGTCCTTTCTACTGGTAAAAAATGTGCCATAAAAGGAAAAAAGAGCATAAAAACGAAATAAATTGAAAGAACACCACAGCCAGCAATAACACCAAGCTCAGAAAAACCTCTAAAGTCACTAAAAGATAAGATAAGAAAAGCAGACGCGGATGTAATAGCAGCAGAATATAGAACTCTCCCCATTTTTAGGTAGGTCCTTAACATGGCCTCTTCTTTAGTGAGGCCAAAAGAAATATTTTGATAAAAACGCCTTATAAAATGAATTCCATACTCAGCTCCCAAACCACTTAAAATCGCCAATAAAAAGCCTGTTAAAATATTTATCTGTCCAACAAATTGGTGGGCGAATCCCAACGTCCAACCCATGGCAAGGACAACACCAAGAATTGAAAGAAATACTGCCTTGAAAGCTCCAAGACCCATTAAAAGAATGATCGTTATAGAAAATAAGCTAATCGTACCTGTGAGGACCATGTCCTTTTTGAATTGATCCGTATCATTAATAACCTCAACAAAACGCCCGGAAAGCTCATAAGGCACCTTCTTCTCACCGAGAAAACTATTTAAGCGGGCCTTGATTTCATTGGCCATCTTTTTGGATTTGCCCAGGTCCATTGAATGAAATAGAGGCTTTACCAGCAACATTGCATACTTTTCATTTTTTGAAAGAAAGTATCTAGAAAAATCTTTTTTAATTTTTAAGTTTTTAAAATAATCTAGGGCCTTTTCTTCTTTCTCCCTTTTAATTTCTTCATCCTCAAGGCCTAAGTCAATAAGGCCACCGTGTCCAAAAAGAGACTTCACATGCTTAATAAGTTTTTTGAACTCACCTCTTTCCATCAGGTAAAGACTTTTATCCTTTAGAGAATATTCTTCCCTTTCAAAATAAATATACCTGACTCCTTCGATACCATTTAGTGTCTTTTTTATACCAGGTAGATATTGCTCAGGTTTTTCTGTAGGTCCAACTAAAATGAGAAGATGCCCTCCTCCTCCAACTTCATCTGTTACTGATTCCATGTCCGAAACACTTTTGGAATGCTCTGGTAAAAGGTCAGTTAAAGAAAGTGATACAGGAAGATTAAGACCTTGTGAGATCCCCCATAAAAAAGGAATAAGGACGAGAAAAACCCCAAAGTACTTGTGCTTCAAGTTGTAGTGCAAGAAACTCTCAATCTTCAGAGACTTTATGATTCGGTAAAAAGAAAATGGTTTCATTTCTTACATGATACCATGACCTATGATTGACAAGAAAAAGAAATTTTAGGATGATATTTTTGCTACGCACTAAAGAACCGAATACAGAAACCGAGGAAAATGGATTGGAATACTTCAAACAACCTGCGTCATCAACTCTGATTAAAATTCTTATTGCTTTTCTTTTAGTCTCAAAAGGCCAAGCCTCTTTAAGTGTTGAACCAGAGGAAATTGTAAAAAAAATATTTCAATTGGCCAAGGATAAAGAATTAAAAAGCAGTAAAAAACAACAATTAAAGATTGAAGAAATGTTCAATTTTAAGGTTATGAGTAATGATATCTTAGGTAAAAACTCCCTGAAACAAAGTCCTAAGGAAGTCGACTGGTTTCATCAAACCATAAAAGGAATCATAACTAAAACAATTTACCCTAAAGCACCAAACTTCTTAAATGAGGTAAAAATAGAATACAAAAACATAGAAAAAAATAATTACCGTGCGACAGTCTATTCTATTGTAAAAAGTAAAGGTGAAGAAACAGAGGTCGATTACAACTTGAAACTTATAAACAATAACTGGAAGGTCGTTAATGTCATTATCGACGATGAAAGTTGGGTGGAAAATATATCTGAAAAGGTTGAAACAGTCATAAAGAAAAAAAAGTGGAAAGGTCTTAAAAAGCTACTAACAAAGAAATTAAAAGAACTTAAAAAGTAAAAAATAGTAATGGACTTAAAAATATTAATTTTTTTACTCTCACTTACTTTAAACTTTCCACATATTGCATGGACTTCTGATAATATACAGACAATAACCATAGAAAAAGCAATAGGCCTCTCCCTAAAAAATAGTGAACTTCTTAAAGAAAAAAAATCTATTGTAAATAACTTCTCAAACCTTAAAAAGAGAATAAAAGGTGAATTTAACCCCAAGGTTAATATCACTTTTGGTGCTGGGCCAGTTAATAAAGAAACTGGTAATTCAGTCACTAGTCAAAAAGAAAGCTCTTTAGGCCCTTTATTCCTCGGAAGTTTAAAATTAACTTATCCTATTTGGACTTGGGGAAAAAAGTCAGATCTTATTAGAGCGGCTTCTTATGGAAAAGATGTTGAAAAAGAAAATGTTGCAATCCAAAAACTTGATATCATCTACAATGTCAAAAAGTTTTATTATGGTAATCTGCTAGCAAAAACACTTCTTAGGTTTGCAGAAGAAACAGAAACTGATGTCTTAGATATCATAAAAACGATGAAAGAGAAAAAAGCCTCTAAAGAGGATCGTTACCGAATTGAAATTTTAGCATCTGAAATAAAAACAAAAGTTATAGAGATTAAAAAGCAAGAAAAACTAACAATTAAAGCATTAAATTTTTTTGTGGGTAGAAACGACAACGAGCTCACTCTAAAAACAGATAAAAACTGGCTTGAATTTCAGAAAAGGCCACTTAAAAAGGATCAATATTACCTCAATCTGGCGAAAAATCACCTCCCACAGCTAAAACAAATAAAGTCAGGAATAAAAGCGAAATCAAGCCTTCTATCAGCAGAAAAAAAGAATAAATACCCTTTATTTGTTTTTCTTGCTGAAGGAAAATACGGTAAGACATCTCAAATGACAGATCAGAAAAGCTCCTTCAGTTACGATCCATACAACCAAAAAGTATTGTCAGCTGGGTTTGGACTTACCCTAGATATCGATTGGGGAGTTACAAGTTCTAAGATTGAAACTATCAAATCAGAGTTAACCCAACTTCGTTTAAAAAAGTCTTTTGCTAAAAGAGGAATGTCTTTAAAAGTTATGCAAGCACTTGAAGACCTAAAATCCTCCATTGAAAAGGTAAAATTTCAAAAAAGATCAAAAAAGTATGCAAAGAAATGGCTTAGCAGAGTCGTTATGGCCGTAAGTATGGGACTATTGGATAGTAAAAAAATTTCTGATGTATACTCCGCAAGGGCCATGACATTTAAAAATTACCTTGAAGCTGTTTATGAAAATTATATGGCCTGGGCGAACTTGAGTAAACTTATAGGAAAAGAGGTAGACCCCCTATTATCAGAAAAATAGCAGTTTTTTACTCCCCCCTTAAACCGTGATTTTAGATCTGTTTTTATCCAAAAAAAATATTTCAAAAATATTTAACTTAAATACTGATTGTCCGTTGAGTGGATTATGAATAAACGAAGTGTAATAGCCAGTACCATTCTTATTCCAATATGCTCTACGTCTCTAGGAAGCACAAAGGCCATTGGAGATTTTTATATTGTAAAGGAAGGTGAGTCATTTTCTAAAATTGCTGAAAAAATGCGTTTTACTTACAGAGGATGGAGTTTCAGAAAAAGGTTTGAATCCCTCTTAAAAGAAAACCCCCAAATATCTGACGTAAATAAGGTTTTTCCTGGAGATAAACTCTCGCTTCCTTCAAAAGACGAGGAATCTATTAAAATACAAAACCTAAGCTCTAATGAAGATATAAATCCAAAGATAGTTATAACAAATTCATCAAGAGTACCGCAAGAAAAGGTTGAAAAGATTGAAAAAGAATTAGTGAGTAATGATAAAAAAAGTTTGGATAAAAACTATAAATTATACTATGTAAAAAAAGGTGAAACACTCTCTCAGATTGCTCAAAAAACTATTGGGAAGCCCGTTTTTGACAATAAAATTGGATCTCTTCAACTTCTTCTGAGATACAATATGCAAATTAAAAGTCCGGATAATATTGAAGTGGGAGATAAAATATTTATTCCTTCTTTAGAGGAAATAGAGCTATACAAATTTTTAAAAACAAGAGAAGCAAAAGCTAAGAAAAAAAACCCCAGCCTAGGTAATAATAAGCTATTTTCCAAGCCAAAAATTATTGACTACTTACCGGAAAAAAAAGAAGTTATAAAAACAAACGAAAAAGTCTGGGTAAAAAAATTACTTCAAGGTGACGAGCACTTAAATTTTTTGTGGTGCTCTCCAAACTGCAAATAAAGATTTTATATTTTATTTCCAATGATAAATGAAAATTCTTTGGTACTTAAATTTCCAACACGGTCTTTTGCAAAGATCTTAATCGTATATTGACCTTTTTTCCATAATTCAAGTGGCCCTTTGTATTTTTTTAAAACTCCACCCAGTTTATAAGAAATTGTACGAGTTCCAGACTTTTTATCACTTGCAGCTAAAAATAAGCGGCTACCAGGGAAATAGACCGTTAGATTTTTGTCTTCAGATGCTCTTTTTCCTAGTCCTGTATTACTAAAATGATGAAAAATTTCAGGTGGAGTATTATCAACAACAACCTTTGAACTATTTGGAGTTTGAGAATTATTAACATTATCAATTGAGAAGTAAGTGAAGTTATAAACTCCTTCATTTGTTAAATTAAAGGAAGACTTAAAAACTCTTTCATTTGAGTCATTTATTTTATACCTAATTTCCTGAACACCACTCCCAATATCTCTGGCATCAAAATTAATTTTTGTACTTTTGGAAATAAATACTTTTTCAAAAACCGGTATGTAGGGTCCTTCAAATTTTTGTTCGACAAAGGGCGGTAGTAAATCTAATATAAGCTTAATCTTTTTAGAACCAGACCAGTTATTTAATTCATCCACGGCTTTGTAAGTAATTTCATGTTTCCCTAGAACCTTTGGTAAAGAAAAACTTCCTCCGAAATTTCTATACTTTCCATTTTTGTATTTCCATATAATTTTTTTAACAGCAACTTGTTCATCACGAGCAGTAATATTTACCTTTGACCTTTGACTTACATAAATTCTCTCTCCTCTTACATGTTGATCACCGATAATATCGGCATCAAAAGCAGGAGGGGTTCTATCAAGGTAAAATTCAACTTTTTTTGTTTCTTCTTTATTTTCCACATTATCAATCGCATAATAGGATAAAGTATAAGGGCCATCAGGAAGCTTCTTCATGGAAAGCCTTGAAGATCTATAGACACCGCTTCGCTCGTAATCCGGTGAAGAGAAATCAAAATATAGTTTTTTTACCTTGGAACTTGCATCCTGACTTTGCAAACCAATTGTCACATTTTTTGAAAATACATTTTTTATTCTCAAACCTTTAATCATATAAGATGTTTCAGGTGGAGTAAGGTCTACAATAAAGTTTATATTTTTGTCATGAGACCTATTACCAACATTATCCATACTATAAGCGACTAAATCGTATTTCTTCTCTTTATTAAAGGTAAAGGGACCGTTATATGGCTGAAATGGTCTATCGTTTATGGAAATAAATGTTTTTTTAACACCTGACAGTCCATCTTTAGACATTAGAGTTAACTCTACAGGCTCTCCCATATATAAGTCTTTTCCATTAAAATACCTCGGAACTTTATTGTATTTATAGTTAAGCTTTGGTCCCTTGCTATCCAGATAAAGCCTAAATGTTGTAGATGGATCAACCGTCTTACCAAGATGAAAGTGAGCTATCTTATGCATACCTGGGTTTTTAAAATTCATTGGAACTGGAGGTTTTGATCTATCTTTGGATCCTTCATTAAACCAAAGAACAGTTGGACTATCGTCATCTGGAGAAGTCGAGAGTTTTAAATATAGTGGCGCTTTATAATTTAGATAAACATTTTTGTTTTTATCTACATGGATTTTAGTTTCAAGGCTTTTACCATCATCTATTTTTTCCAGTCCAAATATTGATAAGCTAACTAGAAAGCTTAGAGAAACTAACAAACTTTTTTTTCCCATAATAAAACCTCTTAAAAGACCATAACCCTACTTTTTTTATCGGCTATTTCCCTAAAAAGGTTAACATCTAAATTCATTTAAACCATAGTAATTGATGAGGAAAAAAATGATTATTAGCAAGATCTAATTATTTATATTTAGATATAATAAAAGATATTGTCATTCTGCTATCATTACCAACATGATCGTAACAAACAATTTCTAATTCATGTTTACCCTGGCGCCAGTATTGTAGTGGTTCTTTATACCTCTTTGCAATACCACCTACTTTATAAAAAATTGACTTTGTCCCTGATAACGAATCTGAAGAGCCTAAATAGACTCTACTACCTGGAAGTAAAACTGGAAACATCCTCCCTTTAACCTCTCTTTCTCCTATTTTTGTGTTACTAAAATGATAGTTTATCTCAGGAGGTGAACTATCAACAACAAAAGTTGATTTTTGCTCAATCATAGTATTTCCAACTCTATCCCTAGCAAAGTAATGGAGGTTATAGGTCCCTTCCTCCTTCAAATGAAAAGGCCTTTTATAGCCCTTCTCAGGTCCTTTTTCATTACCTCTATCGGCCCTATAAATAATTTCTCTTATACCCGAACCTGAATCAAAGGCTTTCAGTACAATCTGACTTTTTGGGGAAATAAAACTCTTTTCAAAAATTGAAATTTTTTTGCCAATAACTTTAAACTCCATCACAGGTGGCAATAAGTCCAATATAACACTTAGTTTTTTCATTTTACCCCAATTTCCTAGAGAGTCAGTAGCATTATAAAAAATATCTTGAACTCCTCTATTTGGTGGAAGAGAAAAAGGTTCCTTAAATATTATTGCCTTTGACTTTTTAAACTTCCATATAACTTTCTTTACATCAACTTTATTATCTGAAGACTTAATATTAACTTTTGATCGCCCTGAAACAAATATTTTTCCATTAAATTTAAACTGATCACCAATAATACTTGCTTTAAATTTTGGAGGCTTTTTATCCAAATGAAACTCTATCTTTTTTTCTTTCTCTCTGTTTTCTACGTTATCTATACCATAAAAACGAAGTGTATAATCGCCGCCTGGAAAACTACTTATAGAGATATTCTTACCTCTAAAAAGTCCCCTCTTTCGAAATAGGCCAGTATTATTTTGAAAAACATAAATTATGTTTTTTAAACCAGATAACACATCTTTACCCTGAAAAGAGAACAATGCTTTTTTAGACAAAATGTTTTCCTTCCTTAGTCCCCTGATTTTATATGAGCTTGACGGTGGGGTCAGGTCCAGCTTGAAAGAAATTTTTTGATATTTACTCTTATTAGATACATTATCCACACTGTAAAATTTCAATTCGTAATAGTTTTCATCTTTCACTATTATTGGTTTAACAAACTTTTGTTCTTCAGAATCATTAATTTTAAAGTGAATTCCTCTAACACCAGAAAGAGCATCTCTTGCCTTTAAGTTTATTTTGAAAGGCTCTCCAAAGAATGTTCCCCCCACCCCTCTAAACTTAGGTGACTTTGTAAATATCCAGCTAACTTGTGGAGGAGTTTTATCTAAAATAACTTTAAAGTTATTCTTCCTATTCAACTTTCCTTTTCTTTTATGTTGATGCCCAATTAAATGTGCTCCTTGATTAAGAAGCTTTATTGACTCTTTTTTTCCATCCAAGTTAAATAAGGGAATAGAGTTTGCATCATCGTCACTTGAATTCGAAATTCTCAAAAAGAAATTCGCCCCACCCTTTAAGTAAATCCTTTTGTATTTATCTATATGAATTGTTTTTTCTGACAAATTGGCTGGAAAACCTTTTGAGTAAATAAAAGTTGATCCTAAAAGAAGAACAAATATGATACATTTCAACTTCATATTACCTCAGAGCATATTTCTAACCTAATTAAATTTAAGAAGACTCCTTAAAAACATACTTGACGAGTGGAGCCCCCTCTTTAACTTCCTCAACTTCCCTTCTTAATGAATGGGCTCCTCCTGCACTTCTTATTGAAATAATACCTTTTTTTCTGTCTTCGCTATGTTCATGCATATTATTTATAAGCGTTAAATCTTTCCCCGTATCTAAACTCAATTTGCAAAAAGAACGAGAGGTCTGATTATTTTCAGAAAACTCTCTTTTCTTTTTTCCACCAGTAGGCTTTGGATTTTGCTTAAACTCTAAGCTAGAGTTATTTAACTTAACATAAACAAGGAGGTTTAGAATTAATTTCAAAAGACTCCTTTTTTTGTAATCCCTAGAAGGAAGGAGGTCTATATGACTTTGCCCTTCAATTATCTTGGCAGTAGGATCAGCAGTTAACTTTAAAGTTGTTAGCTGATTGTGTTTTCCAACATCATGATCCAAAATTTCTGAAAATCTCTCAAATAAAGATATTTCAATTGGAGAAAATGAAAAAATATTCAAGACGCCATCTTCACCTTGGCAGAAAGCCACTCCACTCAAGAATGTTTTCTCCTCCCTGAAGTAACTATCTATTTCTTTTTTGGTAGAGATAAAAACTGATTTTATTTTATTTTTAGTACCATATAAAAA
>MDTD01143101.1_pt1 | contig 15568 bp, 15 predicted proteins | sample 811221 | NCBI WGS metagenome assembly MDTD01 (sample SAMN05326646, study PRJNA326480) | marine metagenome | isolation source: seawater | place: Pacific Ocean: South West | collected 2011
ATGTTAGTTTGTATCGAATAACCTTGCCAAGGTTGAAGTCGAGGGTTCGAATCCCTTCGCCCGCTCCATAAATCAAATTAGTTCAACTTATACAAAAAATTTTTGTTCTACTCACACATCATATAATTTTTTTTTAAAACATTTTTTATTGAAGATGATAAAATAAACAAATTTTATAAAAGGAGGAAATGTGATAGCAAATAGAACAAGATCATTAGTGAAAGCTTTAAGCTGGAGAATTTTAGCTTCCGCAGATACTTTCTTAATTAGTTATATTATAACTGGAAAGCTTTCTTGGGCTGGAACTATAACTCTGCTGGAGATAATTACAAAAACATTTTTATATTACCTTCATGAAAGGGGATGGAGTAAAATAATTTGGGGTACTGTAAATAGGTAATTATTGAGAAATAATTTAGTATTTGAGGTTCATTTATGCTTCAGTTGGTTTACAATAATTAAATTTTAAATAAATTTTTTAGTAAGTTCTAGTAATAATAGAATTTATAACCAATCTTTATTTAGCATTGTCCAGTCAACCGTATCTTTTATTCTTTGCTCGATATTTTTCTGCGGTTGCCATCCCAATTTTTTTAATTTAGTACCACTCAAAGCATATCTTAGATCATGTCCTGGTCTAGAAGAATGAAAATCAACAAATTTATATTTTAATTTTTTACCAATATGTTTGGATACAATTTGAGCTAATTCCAGATTGTCTAATTCTTTTGATCCAACAATATTATATTTTTCTCCGACCTTACCTTTTTTTAATATAAAGTTAATAGCATCAGCAACATCTTTTGCATGTATATAAAATCTTGAACCTGCTTTAGTTTTATTTTTATTAGAATGAATTGTTAAAACTTTTTTATTTAAAATATGATTAATTATTTTTGGTAAATATTTTTCTGGATGTTGTCTTTCACCCAATACATTCATTGTATGAGTAATTATTATTGGCATTTTATAAGTATTTTTAAATGCAACACACATTTCTTCTGCTCCAGCCTTACTAGCTGCATAAGGATTACCACTATTATATCTGTCATTTTCTTTGTATTTTATATCCGAAGGAGCAGGTCCAAAAACTTCATCTGTACTAAAGTAAATAAATTTTTCTAAATTATTCAAACTTTTAGCATAATTTAATAGATTAACTGTACCAACAACATTATCTAAAACAAAAGACATTGGGTCAATAATACTTCTATCAACGTGAGAGGCTGCTGCAAGATGTAGTATAATATCTGGCTTATTAATTTGATTAGCTGTAATTGAATTTATTTCAGCTCTTAGATCATACCATATTATTTTTATTCTCTTTTTCCATTGTTCATTTTGCTCAATCACCTCCTGGATTCGACTATAGCTTCCAGAGTAATCAAGTCTATCAAGTGAAATTATTTTAAAGTTTGTTTCATTTAACAAATTGTAAATTATATGATGACCAATAAAGCCTGCTCCACCTGTTATTAATACATTTTTTCTTTTCATACTCATCTAATTTATTTTTAAACAAACATCTAATATCACTATATTGATTTTTTTATATAATTAATATAATTTTTATAGACAGTGAATAAATGTCCTTTTTAAAATTAAATAATTGTGAACTTTTTTATCTTATATGAGTCTATTTAATAATCTTAAAAAAAGAGTTGCTGTTTGTGTCACTGGTCAGGTAAGGGATTATTCAGATGAGTGCATTGAACGTCTAAATAACGTTTTGCCATTTGATACATATTATGGAGTTTGTACTAATATTAAAAACAAAAATTTAAAAAATACTAAAAATATTATTGAATTACTTCAGCCTGAACCAGAATACCATCCATACTTGGTACACGAAAAGTATGTTCCCAATTGTCCAACGTTTAAAAGATACAGGGAACATAAAATTTGGGAAAAAAAAGGGCTATATGAGGCATCAAACAAACAATACCTAGAAGTTTTAAATCATTATAATCTTATTCAAAAAATTCACAGCAAATATGAAATTATAATTAGATGTAGATATGATGTATTTCTATCTAATAAAATTGATTTTATTAAATTTATTAATCACACTTTCGAAACAGATCAAACAATTGGAATGTCTAATTTAAATAAATTTACAGATGAAAATAGATCTTTAACAATTGGAAATTTCAGACCCGATATCAATAAAGATATTTATCTTTATAATCACCTAATATTTCATAAAAGAAACAATACAGCTAATGTTCCTAAATTAATAAAAGAAAAAAGATTATTACCTGCTGAATATGGACATTATCAAGCTTTTGCAGAAAAAAATGGTAAAGGATTTATTAACTTTCAAGGTGGAATGGCGATAGCAAGATATAAATTTGGTAATAAGAATATATAAACCTTATACAAAAATTTATAACATTATAATTTTTATAAGAAGCTTTAAAAAAGTATCTGAGCTACTCCAGAGATTCATTTGACGATAATTAAAATATAAAATAAGTATATTAATTGTGCTGAAATGAAAAACTTAATAGTTCAAATTTTTATTGATAAAAAAGGTTGGGAAGAGGAACATAGGCTTGATGCACAATCACAACAAGTACTAATTTTATCAAATATATTAGTAAAAAACTATGCTAGAAAAATTAATGCGGAATACAAACTAATATCAAAACCAATTATAAACTTTAAGCATCCTACATGGGAAAGGTTTCAATTATTTAATGATGAATGGATCACAAAGTATAAAAATATTCTATATCTCGATACAGATGTTTTTACATGGCCTGATGCACCAAATATTTTTGACTCAATTGATGTTAACTCATTTAATGTAGTTAAACGAGTTAATGAACGTGAACGTCTTTGGAATGGCCTACCTTCCTTTAATGCAGGTGTTTTTGCAATTAATAAAAGTTGTGCAATTGAAATGAGAAAATTTTTATCAAAATCAAATTGGTTAAAAAATTTTACAAAAGACCCATTGTGGGAAGATAGCAAAGAATTAAATACTCTTGCTCAAATTTCAAACATTAAAATAAATTGGTTAAATGAAGCATGGAATATCAAAAACGATCCAAATGCCTACTTCACACATTTATGGGGTAATCAAAAAAAACTGTTCCCCAATATGCCTGCAATTATTAAAGCAAAAAAAATAGTTAAAGGACTAATTGATTCAGGAAAACTAAAAAAAATATAAAGATTTAAATTTATATTTATTATTACTTTAGATATGTATAATAATCTAAATATTGATACTATTTAATAGCTATGAAAATAATAAATTTATTTCCACTAACAATTGTAGAAGATTATATAAAGATCGATGACATTGAAAGAAAAAAACTAGTTGAAGAAATTAGAAAGATGAAATTAGATAAAGAGAATATTCAAAAGAGCAATTTTGCTTGGACTGGTGATACAAAAGGTTATGAATTTTTATTTAGTAATAATTTATTTAAAAACATAGCTAATAAAATTTCTAGTTCCATTGTAAACTATTTAAATATATTGGAAATTAATACAGAGCTTTTAGATATCTATTATCAAAGGTCTTGGGCTACGATCACTGAAAAAGAACAAAATATAAACTTCCATACACATTCTCAATCCAACATAAGCTTTGCTTATTATCTTCTAAAACCACCTTCATCTGGAGGCATAATTTTTAAATCAAATGAATTGCAAAATGAAATAGCACAAAATATTTTTACAAATAGTAAATTAGAGAAATCTCTTATAAATAAAGCTAATGCTTATAATTCTGAAAGGTCAATGTTTGATTTAAAGCAGGATTCAATAATTATATTCCCCTCTAAAACACCACATGCGACAACACCAAACAATTCTGGACAAACAAGAATTTCAATTTCAGGTGATGTATCTATAATGCTTAAAGATAGCAAAGGTTTTGAACACTTAATGCCTAGTTTTAAAAATTGGACAAAGTTTTAATATTTATAAAATTATAAGAATTATATTGAACTTAAAACTAATAATTTAATTTATTTAAGATATACTAAATGTTTACAAGTTATGTGTGGGATATACGGTATTACTGAAAAAAATAAAAAAACTATTTTAGATATTATAAAAAAATGTTCACATAGAGGACCTGATGGACAAGATACTTTTATTTCTGATGAATTAACTTTAGGTCATAATTTGCTGGCTATTACTTCAAAACCAAATGAAGGAAAGCAACCATGGTTTTCTGAAAGAAAAAATATTTTAATATATAATGGCGAGATATTTAATTATAATGATTTAGTTTTAAGATTTAGAGATAAATTCATACCAAAGACTACATGTGATACTGAACTACTGAGTTGGTTATTAGATAATTTTAGCTATGAAGAAGTTTTTACAAATTTAATTGATTCTATGCATGCCTTAGCTTGGTACAATAAATCTAAAAATGAATTAGTGCTTTCCAGAGATCATGCTGGCATAAAGCCGTTGTATTTTGCATTTATAAAACCAGGGTTAATTTTTTCATCAGAAATTAAAGGCATTTTATCAGAAGTTAATACGTCAAATACTATTAACAGAGAGGCTCTTGCTTGTACAAGTTTGTTGGGTTTCAATGTTTTAAGGCAGACAATTTATAAAGGCATATATAAAATTTTTCCTGGAGAAACTATAATTTATGACCTTAATCAAAAAAAAATAAAAAAAACATTTAGGTCTTTTGTAAAACCTCATTCCAATAAAAAATTTAAAATAGACGAATTTATTAATAATACTGCATCTACTATTAAAAATTCAACACTTGGAATGAGAAAATTTGGAGTCTTTCTGTCCGGAGGTATTGATTCTTCAGTAGTTGCTTACGAATTAAAGAAACATCTTCAAAATCTCAACTCATTTACAAATATTATGGATCCTAATGAAATTATAAATGGAGAAGATCACAATAGTGACGCTTATGCTGCCAATCTATTCTCTAAAGAATATAACCTTAATCATCAAGAGGTAAAAATTACACCAAAAATAATTTCAGAATACTGGAATGAAACAATCAGGTTTATTGAAGAGCCAAGATATAATTGGAATCTACCAATGTATTATTTTACTAATAAGTTTCTATCAAACAAAAATATAGTAGTAACGATGTCAGGTGATATGGGAGATGAATTGTATGGAGGGTACTCAAACTATTTTAGAATTAAACATATGTCAAATAAACCAAAGACATGGGATGAATTTATTAGATTGTGGATGAGGAAGTTTGCTGCACCAATTAAACTTAATGTTAAATTTGACTATAATGACTTATTTGAATTACTTAAACAAACACTACCAGATGAAATTTGGAACCCAGATGATATTGCAAATTCTGCAATGGCACTTGATTGTATAACATTAGTTCCAGAAGATTTTTTTACAAGAAATGATAAGTTTGGAATGGCTTTTTCAATGGAAGGCCGTTTCCCTCTATCTTCAAAAAAATACATGGAATATTGTTTATCAATAAATTCTGATGATAAATTTGGTTCAAGTCAAGATCATACCAAGCAACTTGTAAAAAAATCATATTATAAAACTTTACCTAAATATATACTTGATAAAAAGAAAACAGGTTGGTCAGTTCCAATAACTAATTGGTTAAGTCAACAAGAAGTTGTTAAAAACAAATATATTGAGACATGTAGCAATGATGATGGAATTAATCAAATTTTATCAAAAGAAAACTATTTTGGTAATGCAAAAAGAATGATCATCACTTGGATGTTAAGATCTTGGGCTCAAGAATATAAAATGTCTCTATAAAATGTTATAATAAAAATTATCAAAAATTATGAAAATTAAACAAATAATAATGTAATATATTTTTTTATTTTAAACTATGGAAAAACCAATCGTAATTTATACCGATCACATAATGAGCAAAACATTATGTTATAATTTTGCAAAAGGATCCAATTCTTTATTGTGTCATGTCAATAAATTTAAGGAATATAACAAACCTATTGCAACATACGGAGTTCTGAGAGGGACATTTGAAGTTATTAATAAGGTAGAAAATTATTACTATATGGATCATGGATATTTCAATCAATCTCAAAGAGACTTTAAAAATAATAGAACTGAGGTTTTAAATTTAGATGGTTATTTTCGTATTGTTCATAACAATCTAATACATAATGGGGAGGGAAATTTTCCAGATGATAGATTAAAAAAATTAAATATCAATTTTAAAAAGAAAAACAAATTAGGTTCCTATATTATTTTATCTGAACCATCTGAAACAATGAAAAAGATTTACAAAGAACATGATTGGTGTGAAAAAACAAAAAAAAAATTAAAAAAATTAACAGACCGAGAATTAATTGTTCATAATAAATTTTCATCTACTTCACTTGATGAATTGTTAAATAATGCTTGGGCATTTGTGAGTTTACAATCCACTGCTGGTTTTAAAGCAATGGCAAATGGTGTCCCTTCTTATTTTACTGAAAAATCCTTAAAGGAAATAAATAATATAGAAGAAATTGAAAATCCAAAAATTGATTATCAAATTTTTAATAATCTAGCATATGGTCAATGGACACTTAGTGAAATTGAAAGTGGTGAAGCTTGGGAAAATATTTTAAAAAATAATTTTTGAAAGATTAGATTAATATTAACTTTTTATTTGAATTCTAATATTAAAGCTAATTACTATTCTTTCTTCATTGCTCAAGTTTTCATTTACTGAGTGGTCCAAATAACTTGGAAATAGAACCAAAGCACCTTCTTTTGGGCTTATGCTATTTACCTGAGCATTCAAAGGATTTGGTGCACTCGCATTTGGATGAGAATAAACTGGAGCAGGTCTGGGATCATAAAAAACAATATCTCCTGAATTTTCTGGTGCTCGAACATAGTATGCACCACTAATAGTGCTATTCCCATGTTGGTGTCTTAGATTTGCTGATCCACCGATATTAATGATTGCCCACATGTTATTTATTTTGACCGATTGTTTTACTTTATCCCAATTCATGTCGTTCATAACCTTTTCAATCGTTGGAGATATAAAACCTATAAAATTTTGAATTTTTTTATCATTAAGATCAAAATCATTTGAATGCCAACCTTTAATATTACTTTTGCTAATTCCAGTTTGGTCATTTTCTTGTTTAATTTTAATATAACTATACATCTCTTCATTAATATTTTTGAAATTATCCAATTGTGAGGCCCAAACTGGTGTTGGAAAAAATAGGTTTGGTTTAGTCATATATACCACTTATAACAATTTATGCTTTCAGTAAACAAATCAAAATTTATTAATAAGACTAATATCTTTTTTTAAGCTATCTTTTATTATCAAAATATTTTTTTACCAAGTTTATAGTTTTAATAATTCTAAGATGATGTTTATAAAAATGTTTTCTTCCAGATGTAACACTGGGATATTTTTTAATTAAGATTTTTATGTATTTTGGCAGAGATTTATTCAATGTTTAAACAATCTATTTTTTATAAAATAAAGTGAAACTTTATTTTTAATTGCAAAATCAACTACATCATTATCATTAATTGAACCACTTGGCTGCGCCACAATATTACATTTGTGTTTTTTCAGTAACTTGATACTATCAGTGAAAGGAAAAAAACCATCTGAAGCACAAACAAACGATTTATTTTTAAAATAAACATTTTTATTTTGTATTGCTAAATTTAAAGCATTTACTCTACTTGTCTGACCATGTCCAAGACCAATAGTTTGTTTATTGTTTGACAAAACTATCGCATTTGATTTTAAATGTTTAACAACTTTCAATGAAAAAATTAAGTCTTCTAATGATTTAGAAGAAACTGACTTATTTGATACTAATTTTAAAAACTTTTTAGTTATTGGTATCAGATCTCTTGATTGATACAGATCACCAAATAAGGTGGACCTATAATCAACTGTTTGCCTTTTGATCTTTGGTATTTTTATTAAGATTAATTTTTTTTTATTTTTTAATAAATCTAAAGCTTCTTTTTCAAAGTCTGATGCTGCAACCATTTCATAAAAATTCTTAACTATTTTCTTTGCTAGGTCTAAATTTACTTTTCTATTTAAAACAATTATCCCTCCAAAGGCGCTTTTAGTATCGCTTTCGTGAGATTTTTTAAATGCTTCGTTTATGTTGTTTGATGAGGCTACACCACATGGGTTTGTATGTTTTAAAATAATTGATGTAGGTTCATTAAATTCGTTCAAACATTTTAAACCACTATCTAAATCTATAATATTATTATAGCTAATTTCTTTACCATTAATTTGATAATCAAAAATTGATCCTTTATTTTTATTAATCAGAAAAGACGTCTGATTAGGATTTTCTCCGTACCTAAGCTTTTTTCTTATCATTTCCATTAAGCCAATTAGAAATTACTTTGTCATATCTTGAAGTTTCCTTAAAAACCTTAAGAGCCATTTTTTTTCTAAAATATAGATCTGTTTCTCCATTGTTTTTCTCTATATTTGCAACTAATTCAGAGTAATCTTTTGTTTTAATAATAGGGGTAATAAACTTATAATTCTTACTAGCAGCACGTAGTAAACTTGGCCCACCTATATCAATCATCTCTATGAGTTGATCATTATTACCTTTTTTAAATTCATTTTCGAATGGATATAAATTAACAATTACAATATCTATTTGAGGAAAATTTAAAGATAAAAATTGTTTTGAATGTAATTTATCATCTCTTACATATAATAATGAACTATAAATAAGTGAGTTTAAGGTTTTTACCCTTCCACCAAACATTTCTTTATTTTTAGTTAACTTATTTATATCTTTACACTTAAACCCCAAAGACCGTATTTTTTTACCTGTAGATCCACTAGATATAAAATTATAATTATATTTAAATAAGTTAGTGCATAAATATTTTATATTTGTTTTGTCATGAACAGATATTAAAGCAAATTTCTTTATATTTTTTCTAATGACCATTTTTTCACTATTTTCTTATCTGAAACTACACCTTTCATGACAATTTGTTTTGTTGGTTTGGTGGTATTATGATCAACTAATATACTATCTTCCACCATTAATTCCATATCACTTTTGAATAACCAAATATTATTTAATTTAGTTTTTAAAATTATATTTTTTTTACTATTTGTAAAATTAAATGTAACATCATCAACCATATGAAATCTTATATGGTAGATCAATCTACTGTCTATATTCTTATATAAAATTAAACTATCTTCACCATCTATTCTGTCATTATTTTTATAAATAATTAATTTTCTTTTAATAATTTTATTAAATTTTTTTAAATAACCATTATGAGAACCTTCAAATATTTCAGTATCATTGTTAGTCTCTCTTCTAAAAGAGACTGATTGTGGAAATTTTATATGAGGACTTTTTTCTTTAATTTCGCTTATATTTGTATTCTGTAAAACAATAGTCGAATGAGCTGCACTATACCTTAAATATTCCGGGTTTTTTCCAAGACTTTCAGACGCACCACAATTTGTAAAAATTTTTTCTCCATGTCCACTTATTTCAATCGATAGGGTTCCTGCATTGAGGTTTGAACTTATTATATCTTTATTGGGTTGTACAACATCAAAAAAAACCTTTTTCTTTTTATCTGAATAAAATGCAATACCATTACTAATATTTGAAAACTCTCTTTTTTTTAAGTAGTTTTCCTTATTAATTGAATTATTTATTAAATTTGTATGAATATTATTTGTACCATTAAATAGTGGTAATGTTCCATCATCGTGAAAGTATTGATTTAATGTTGAACTCATTTTTAGTATTAAGTCATCAAATAGTTTTGAATGATTTATATTAAAAAATAAGAAAATATTTTTTATTTCAATGAGATTATTTATAAACTTTGTATGCTCTAAAATATTATAACTTTTATGCATACCCAGTTTATCAATTTGAGATTCTAATACAAATTTTATGAAATTAATTTTTCTACCAATGATTTTTTTTAAAATCAAAGATGATAATATGAATGCAACAATATCAAAAGAAGTTAACTCATTAATTTTTTTTAAATTAAAATCAAATAGAATTCTTTCCATATGAAAAAATATTATTCTGTCTAATTTTTTTTGATCATTAATTCTAGCTGATGAATTTATATATTCATAATTATAAAGAAGATTTATCAACCTCTTAGATCCTAAGTCATCAGACCATGGGTAAATTATTTTGTTCTTATTAATACTGAACCATCCAAAAATTGAGTCTTTTGACAAATTTATTCCAATTTTCCCACCAAGCTTATTAGAAAAATTTAGAAAATCAAAGCTGTGTATATTTCTATTATTAATTCTATAAAAATTTTTTTTAAAAATAAAAGACTTTATATATTGATAGTTTGTAAAATCAGTTTTTCTAAAATTTAAATTTACTAAAGAAAGATTTTTTTTTGATCTAAATTTTAAGATAATATAAATAAAAAAAAATTTTCTGAATAATAGAATCATTTTATTTTCTTTAAATATACAGCGAAATACCCATCTACCTTATTATTTTGTATTACATCTGGCATCGTCTTCATGAAATTATTTTTAATTAATTTTTTGTAACTTATATTTTCTACTATTGTTTTAAATCTATATATTTTAAAATTTTTTTTGCTGTTAAGGAATTTGTTTATTTGATCCTCAGTCTCGCTTTTTAAAAAAGAACAAACCATATAAAGAATCATACCGTCATTATTTAATATTTCTGATGCTTTTTGTAACATTTCTTCTTGTATTTTAAGTAATTTTGAAATGTTAGGGCCTTCATTTCTAAATAAAATTTCTGGATTTCTTCTTACTGTTCCTACTGCTGAACAAGGTGAGTCAATGATAATAAAATCATATTTTTTACAATTACTTAATTTTGTAAAATCTTCATTCAAAATTGGTGGATTAAATTTTAACCTTTTTAAATTAGATTTAAGAATCTCAATTCTATTTCTATTTATATCATTGCAGACTATTTTAATTTTTTTAGATAAAATTTGAAATGACTTACCTCCAGGTGCAGAACAAGCATCAAGAAAAGTTCCTTTTGCATATGCTGTGGGAAGATTAAGTAATGGAAAAAAAGATGAAAAGTCTTGTACCCACCAATGTCCATTTAAAAAAGATTTATGATTTTGGAAATCTTTTTTCCCCTGAAGGAAACCAGAAAAATCAGTTGTCTTAATTATGGTATCTTCAAACTTATCTAACTTCTCTTTATCTTTAAATACTATATGGACATCAGGCTCTTTAACTAAGTTTCTTAAAAAAAAATCTTTTTCATAGTCCTGAAGTATTTGTGTTTCTGATTTAAACCAGTCTGGTAATTCATTATAATCTATTTTTATTTTACTTAATTTCTCTTTATCATTTGATATTCGTTTAAGAGTTGCATTAATAAAGCCAGGATAAATTTTTAATTTTTTTGCAATTTCTACTGAACAATTAATAACTGCATATTCTTTAAAATTTAAAAAAACAATTTGAGTAATAGCGCTTTGAAGTAAAATTCTTTCATGCAATCTTAGTTTGTTTTTTGTGTATTTATTTATAATTTTTAAGGTATGTAGATTAAACCTCATAGTGGTTAAAGCAACATTATTTAAAAAAGAAATATCTTTTTTATTATTTTTATTTATTTTTTCTTTTATGATCTTGCTATTTAAATTTTTATTGGAGTTATATATCAAACATAAAATATTATGTATATCTAACCTTACTCTCTCACCCTGTATCATTTTTGTAAAATATATAATTTAGACAAATTAATTATATTAAAAAGATTAAAAATAAAATATATTGAGATATGCGTGGTAATCTTGAAACAATCGTTGGAGCTATGTTTGCAGGGAAAACTAGTGAATTGTTAAAGAGAATTCTTTGGGCAAAACATCAAAATAAAAAAATTATTGTAATAAAGCCTAGTATAGATAACAGGTATTCAAATGAAAAAATTATAACACATAATGACTTAAGTCATGAGTGTTTTGCTATGGTCAACTGGGACTCAGCTCTCAAAAAATTTACCTTTGAAAAAGATTTAGTCGATATGGTTTTTTTAGATGAAATTCAATTTATGAATACAAACGATACACTTAATAATGTTGAAATAATTTTAAATAGAGGAATAGATGTTGTATGTGCTGGTCTCGATCAAGACTCTAGGGGTAAACCCTGGGAGACATCTTCAATGTTATTAGGTTTATCAGATAAGATTTTAAAAATTTATGGTTTTTGTAATGTTTGTGGTCTTGAAGCAACAAAAACTTTTAGAAAAACAGAAGGCGGTCAAAGAACACAAGTTGGAGCTGCGAACATTTATGAACCAAGATGTCTAAAGCATTGGGAGCCAAGATAAAATTTACTTATTCATTCTTTTCTTTATTAGATTATCTACAACAGATGGATCAGCTAAAGTTGAAGTATCTCCTAAATTTTCAAAATCATTTGAGGCTATTTTTCTTAAAATTCTTCTCATAATCTTGCCTGACCTAGTTTTGGGTAAACCAGCAGTAATATGTATAAAGTCGGGTGTAGCAATAGGACCAATTCTTTCTCTAATAGTTTTTTTCAAGTCTAAAACTAATTCTTCTGATGATTCAATTCCTGCTTTAAGAGATACATAGCAATATAAACCATTGCCTTTTACTTCGTGAGGATATCCAACAACTGCAGCTTCAGACACATCTTTATGTGAAACAAAAGCACTCTCTATTTCAGCAGTACCTAAGTTATGACCTGATACAATAATAACATCATCTACTCTACCGGTAATCCAATAATAACCATCCTTATCTCTTTTACATCCATCGCCTGTAAAATACTTCCCATTAAATTGCGAAAAATATGTTTCTATGAATCTGTTATGATCACCATAAACTGTTCGCATTTGACCTGGCCATGATCTTTTCATACAGAGCATCCCCTCACATTCTCCTTCTAACTCCTTACCCTCTTTATCTACAATACAAGGCTCAATTCCAAAAAAAGGCTTTGAGGCTGACCCAGGTTTGAGTTTTATAGCACCAGTTTGTGGAGATATTAATATGCCTCCGGTTTCAGTTTGCCACCATGTATCAACAATTGGACATTTTGAATTTCCAGGTATTTCATAATACCATTTCCATGCTTCTGGATTAATAGGTTCACCAACTGTTCCTAAAAGCTTTAATGATGATCTACTAGTCTTTGTAACATAGTCATCACCTTCACGCATTAATGCTCTTATAGCAGTTGGTGCTGTATAAAAAATGTTTACATTATGTTTATCAACTATTTGCCAAAATCTTGAGAAATCAGGATAATTAGGAATGCCTTCAAACATTAGGGTTGTGGCACCATTAGCAAGCGGCCCGTAAATAATATAACTATGGCCAGTAATCCATCCTATGTCTGCTGTACACCAATATATATCTCCATCATTATAATTAAAAATATATTCATGTGTCATTGAAGCGTAAACTATGTAACCACCTGATGTATGCATAACACCTTTAGGTTTTCCAGTTGATCCAGATGTGTATAAAATGAATAGGGGATCTTCAGCATTTAAAACCTCTGGTTCACAAAATTCATCAACTTCTTTTAAGACATCATCATAAAATAAATCTCTGTCCTTTTTTAATTCTATTTCTTTATTTGTCCTCTTAACAATCAAACACTTCTTAACATCTGGACACGACTCAAGAGCTTTATCAGTAGTTAATTTTAAAGGAATAGTCTTACCACCTCTTACTCCTTCATCTGCTGTTATAACAAATTCAGATTTACAATCTTTAATCCTCCCAGCTATTGATTCAGCAGAGAAACCTCCAAAAACAATTGAGTGAACAGCACCAATTCTTGCGCATGCCAACATAATATAAGCTAGTTCGGGTATCATTGTTAGATATATTGTTACTCTATCACCTTTTTTCACACCAATTTTTTTCAGTACATTTGCCGCCTTTGATACTTTTGTTAACAGTTGTTTGTATGTTATTTTTATAGTTTCATTTGGGTCATCGCCTTCCCAGATTATAGCAATTTTATCAGGAGTAATTTTTGCATGCCTATCTATGCAATTGTAAGATACATTTAAGTTACCATCTTCAAACCATTTAATATTTACATCATCTTTAGAATATTTTACATTTTTGATTTTTGTAAACTTTTTAACCCAATCAATTCTATTTGCCTGCTCAGCCCAAAATTCATCATTATTTTGAAGAGAATCATTATACATTGAAGAATATTTATCTTCATCAATTTTAGCATCTTTAAGCCATTCATTCTTAATTTCCATATTAAGAGAGTAATTCTAATTTATTTAAATATCAACAAGTAATTTATTTTTAAGCTAATTTGACATTTTAATTATTATATCCCATTCAGTTTTTTTTATTGGCATTACTGAGAGTCTGCTTTGTTTTATAAGTGCAATATTTTTTAGCTTATAATTAGCCTTTATTTGATCAAGAGAGACAGAGTTTTTAAGCTTTTTTGTTGCCTCAACATCAACCACTACAAAACGTTTTGTTTTATCAGTAGGATCTGGATAATACTCTTTTACTACTTTAACAATGCCAACAATACTTCTTTCAGTGACTGAATGATAGAAAAAACACAAATCATTTTTTTCCATTTCTTTTAAATTATTTCTTGCTTGATAATTTCTTACCCCATCCCACATCGATGCACCTTCTTTAACTTGGTCATCCCAAGACCAAGTGTTAGGTTCAGATTTTAATAACCAATATTTCATTTCTTTTATTTAAATTTTATAAAAAAATTTTATAATACACTTCTTACACTTAATCTAGGTTTTGGTTTAAAAAATAAATCATTTCTTTCTTTGTTATAATATTTAATACATGACCAAGCAATCATAGCGGCATTATCAATCATCATTTCTTTTAATGGATAGTATATTTCAATCTTTTTATTAATAAAAAAATTTTCCATTTTATTTCTTATATATTTATTATTTGATACACCACCCACTACTGAAATAGATTTTATATTTTTATGATCTGACATTAGTCTTTCTAGTCCTCTTTCTAGTTTTTCTATTAATAGTTCTGTAATATTTTTTTGAAAGGATGCCGATAAATCTCGTATAAATTTTTCATCAATTTTATTTTTTTTTGTTAAAATATTTATATGAGTTTTAATACCAGAAAATGAAAAATTGAAATTTTTTTCTTTAATTAATGGTTTTGGCAAAACAAATCTATCTTCATCACCATCTTGTGCCTTTCTCTCAATTTCTGCACCACCAGGATATGACAGTCCTATTAATTTTGCAGTTTTATCAAAAGCCTCTCCAATTGCATCATCTACACTCTGACCTAATAGCTCAATATTATTTTTATCCTCCATAAGATATACCTGAGTATGTCCCCCTGTTAAAAGCAAGATAAGGCTTGGAAATTTAATATCATTATTAAAACTCGTGGATAAAATATGTCCTTCAAGATGATTAATTGGAATGAATGGTTTTCCAAAAGAAATTGCTAGAGATTTTGTGAAAGTTGATCCAACTAATAAACTTCCTATAAGCCCTGGCCCACAGGTAGCAGCAAATACATCTATTTTATAAGGATCTATTTTTTTCTTATTAAATAAATA
>MDTD01182991.1_pt1 | contig 15565 bp, 11 predicted proteins | sample 811221 | NCBI WGS metagenome assembly MDTD01 (sample SAMN05326646, study PRJNA326480) | marine metagenome | isolation source: seawater | place: Pacific Ocean: South West | collected 2011
ATACAGGGTTTCAAACTAAAATGTATAGTGAGCTCACCACCTTGCTTGTTATGGAAGATGTCATTTTTAATTATGTAAATCAATATGTTCAAAATAGAGATTCTATTGCTTCACCCGAAAATTATAAATTGAGCGCTGAAGAATATGATACATTTATAACGGATCTTATTGATAAACCTGATTTTAGCTATACTACTATTTTAGAAAAAAAACTCTCTGAAATAAAAGAGTTTTTTAAAGAGGAAGATTCTTTTGATGAAATCTCGGAGGAGTTTTCGATCATTGAGAAAAAAATTAAGGGGGATCTAAATAAAGATTTGATCCGCTATAAAGATGAAATCATACCGTTAATTGAAAACGAGATTGTCTCCAGGTATTATTTTCAAAAAGGAAAAGCCATACATTCTTTTTCGTTTGACCCGTCGATTCAACAGTCCTTGCAGATATTAAAAGATTTAGAGAAGTACAATAAAATTTTGAATAAATAGAGATTAGACCATTGAAACTTGAAAAGCATATAGTTCATCACCATATACATTTATTTGTACTATGTTTATTTGCTGTAGGGATTGTTTCGAGTAAGTTTTTGATGTCTATGGGACTTCTTATAGGCTTAATTAATCTAATTGCAGAAGCAGAGTTCAAAAAATATTATCGAAATCTTAAAAAGAACAAGTTTTTTATTGCGATTCTTATATTTTTTATTTTTCACCTTGTCGGTATGATTTGGAGTGAAAATATGGATTATGGATTCAACGATATCAGGAGAAAATTATCTATGCTTGTAGTCCCTATCATATTGATTTCTAAGCCTATTTCGTCCTTAAGTGATTATAAAAAAATCATTTTTTGTTTCATCGGAGCCCTTATCGTCACAAGTGTAATTAATACTTCTTATTTTTTCTGGCTTAGTGATAATAGTGAACATAAGGACCTGAGAGAATTGTCTTTATTCAATTCCCATATTCGTTATGCCATAATGATTGCTCTCGCTATACCCTTACTATATCAATGTTATACAGCATCTAAAAAGAGAAAAGTATTATTTGCCTTCTTGGTGATTTGGTTCTTATTTTATACCTATGTCAGTCAAGTTCTAACAGGTGTTATTTCCCTTTGTGCTATTTTATTGGCCTATTTGATTTATCAGTGGATTGTAAGAGGTCAAATTAAATTTATGTGGATCCTTTTATTAGCTTTTGTTTGTGGTTTCGGTTTTACTTACAAAGCTTTCTTTTCTGAATATAAAATATTGAAATATACGGATATTGATTTCTACAGTATGCAACAAGAATGGATTAAAAAATCTAAATCATCTTTTGATGGATTAGATGAAAGAGGTCAAGAATTAAAGTTCACGGCTGCTAGATTTTTGCATTCAAAAGATTTACCGCCAAATGGCACAGGAGTAAAGAGATTATTACCAGTAGAAGTAGAGGCAATTGAAAATGGTAAAGCAAATGTAAAAGAAATGGAAATGGGGTTCTGGGGCAGAATTGAGGGCTTACGATATCAATTGCATCACCCAAGTGATCCAAATGGTCATTCTTTGCTACAAAGATATGAGGCATGGAAAACTGGATTTGAGATATATAAAGATCATTACTTACTGGGAACGGGAACAGGTGATATAGACGATTCATTCACGAAAAAATACCGAGAAAATAAATCCAAACTTACTGCAGTGAATCAAATCAGGGGACACAATATGTATTTAACGAGCTTATTGACTTTTGGTCCTATTGGCCTGTTTTTGTTTTTATATCTTATTGGTGTCCACATAAAAATTCAACTTCAGTCGAAACAATTTATAGGATTTGTATTTATGACCGTTATGGTCATTACGTTTTTGTTTGAGGACACATTAGAAACACAGACAGGAATTACTTTGTTTAGTTTCTTTGCTGCCTTGTATTCTATTCCCTTACCTTCCTTGAGCAATGATTGATTTATTTGCTTAATTTCGTCTTAATTATGTCTATAGAGGTAAAAAATGTATTCAAGTATTTTGGTGAACAAGCCGCCGTTAAGGATGTGTCTTTTTCAGTCAAAAAAGGAGAAATTGTAGGCTTTCTTGGGCCTAATGGTGCTGGTAAAAGTACCACAATGAAGATGATTACAGGATACATACCTGTATCTTCAGGTGAAATTTTTGTTTCCGGTTTAAAAGTGGGAATAGACAATCTCAAGCCTCAGAGAAAAATTGGATACTTACCGGAAAATAATCCTTTATACATAGACATGTACGTTAAGGAATATCTGCAGTTTGTTGGTAAAATATATCGAGTTTCCAACATTAAAAAGCGGGTGGATGAGATGATTGAAAAGGTAGGTTTAGAGCTCGAACAGAACAAGAAAATTGGGGCCTTGTCAAAGGGTTACCGACAGCGAGTAGGTCTAGCTCAGGCACTTATTCATGATCCAGAAGTACTCATTTTAGATGAACCTACTTCCGGCTTAGATCCAAATCAACTGATAGAAATTCGCAAATTAATAAAGTCTATAGGAAAAGAGAAGACCTTGATGCTTTCGACCCATATTATGCAAGAGGCTGAGGCCATCTGCGATCGCGTGGTTATTATTTCTAAGGGTGAGATTGTCACCAATAAAACTACTGCTCAATTACAAAAGGAGGCTTCTAATAAGTCTCTATATGTTGAGTTTCAGCAGGAGGTCAGTGGTTCTGTTTTGAGAAAGATAAAAGGAGTTGACAGCGTAGATCCCTATCAAAAAGGATGGCTTTTACAAGGACCCTCACTGGAAGATATAAAAATAAATGTTTCCCAATTGGTTCAAGAAAAAAATTGGGTTTTAATGACTTTACAGACAGAAAGTAAATCGCTTGCTGAAATTTTTAAAGACCTAACCTTATAAAATGAATTTTATTGAAGAATTGAAATGGAGAGGCATGATACATGATATGATGCCCGGGACAGAGGAGGCCTTACTAGCAAAATCGTCAGCCGGTTACATTGGTTTTGATCCCACATCAGATTCTTTACACATCGGCAGCCTGGTGCAAATCATGACACTTGTTCATTTTCAGAGGGCAGGGCATAAGCCTATTGCTCTAATTGGTGGCGCCACTGGAATGGTTGGAGATCCGTCAGGAAAGTCCCACGAACGAAATCTTTTGGATCAGGAAACCATAGCAGTAAATATTCGTGGTGTTCAAACCCAATTAGAAAAGTTTTTGGATTTTGAAGGTGTAAATTCGGCAGAAGTTATTAATAATATGGATTGGTTCGGGGAAATGAATTTTTTAGATTTTATAAGGGATGCTGGTAAACATATTTCAGTGAATTATATGTTGGCCAAAGATTCAGTTAAGTCTCGTTTAGAGACGGGAATGTCTTTTACAGAGTTTACCTATCAGCTTGTTCAAGGTTATGATTTTTTTCATTTGAATCAACATAAAAACTGTATTGTGCAGCTTGGAGGTTCTGATCAATGGGGTAATATAGTTACGGGTACAGAATTAATAAGAAGAAAAGGAGGACAGCCGGCCTTTGCCGTAACCACTCCATTGATCAAAAAGGCAGACGGTTCTAAATTTGGTAAAACAGAAAGTGGAAACATTTGGTTGGACCCCAAAAAAACATCACCTTATGCTTTTTATCAGTATTGGTTGAATACATCTGATGAAGATGCGGCAAGCTTTATTAAGATTTTCACCTTGTTTTCTAAAGAGGATATTGATGCCTTGCAGGCCGAACATCTTCAAGCCCCTCATTTGAGACTTTTGCAGAAAAGGCTTGCCGAGGATATTACAGAAAGAGTCCACGGCAGTAAGGCTCTTCGTAAGGTAATAAGTGCGTCTAAAATTCTATTTGGTAAATCTACAAAAGAAGACATTATGTCCTTGAGTGATGAGGATTTTTTGGCTGTCTTTGATGGGGTTCCACAGGCTGTTATTTCTCGTGCCGATTTAGATCAAGAAATATCTATTGTTGATGCACTGGTCTCTAAATCGGGGTTTTTGAAATCCAATGGAGAAGCACGAAGAGAATTAAAAGGGAATTCTATTTCTGTAAATAAAGAAAGGGTTACGGATGTTTTTCAGCTTTCCAAAGCCAATTTAATCAACGACAAATACATCCTACTTGGAAAGGGTAAAAAAACCAACTTCGTTCTTCGTATTGAAGGATAAAGGTTTTTTAGATAATCAGCATGGCATCTCCATACGAGTAAAAGCGATACTTTTCTTTAATCGCTTCTTTATATGCCTTTTTCATGAGTTCATGTCCACAAAAAGCAGAAATCATCATAAGCAGTGTTGATAGTGGTGTATGAAAATTGGTTACCAAACAATTGGCAATCTTAAACTCGTAAGGAGGAAAGATGAACTTATTGGTCCATCCGTCATAAGGCTTTAGAAATCCGTCAGTAGAAACTGCCGTTTCAATGGTCCTCATCGAGGTAGTTCCAATTGCACAGACTCTTTTTTTATTTCTCTTTGCCACATTCACTAGATCCGCTGCATCTTGATTGATTGAAGCTTGTTCGGAGTCCATTTTATGTTTCGTAAGGTCTTCCACTTCTACATTTCTAAAAGTCCCTAACCCCACATGCAATGTGATTTCTGCCATATCAATACCTTTGAGCTCGAGTCTTTTCATTAATTCTCTGGAAAAGTGCAATCCAGCGGTTGGAGCAGCTACAGCACCCTCAACTTTGGCAAAGATTGTTTGATAACGTTCTTCATCTGTTTCTTCTACTTCCCTTTTAATATATTTAGGAAGGGGAGTTTCGCCCAGCTCTGTGATTTTCGCTTTGAAATCTTCATATGGACCATCAAATAAAAACCGCAAGGTTCTTCCTCTTGAGGTGGTATTGTCTATGACCTCTGCCACGAGTGAATCGTCTTCTCCAAAATAGAGTTTGTTTCCAATCCTAATTTTTCTAGCAGGATCAACCAAAACGTCCCAAAGCAGGCTTTCTCTATTCAGCTCTCGTAAAAGAAAAACTTCTATTTTGGCACCAGTTTTTTCTTTGTTTCCGTACATCCTTGCAGGAAAAACACGAGTGTTATTCATGATCATCACATCTCCTTCATCAAAGTAATTGATGAGGTCTTTAAATAATTTATGTTCAATTTTCCCTGAATCTTTGTGTACCACCATTAATCTAGATTCATCTCGATTTTCACTGGGGTAATTGGCAATCAACTCTTCTGGCAAGTCGTAGTTGAATTCCGATAATTTCATTTTGCTCATAGGGAAAAAATTTGATTTTATTCTTTTAAAGATGGCAAAGATACAATATGAAACACCCGTTTGTCAAGTAATTCATGATAATTATTCAATTAAAATTGGAAATACACGAAAGGTTTAAAGCCATCAGAGAAGGCTTGGTAGATCATTATGATTAGAATAGCAACAACAATAGATTGAATGAACATGGGAAGATTGGCGAACTTTTTCTCACCGTAGATTTTGGTTTTATTAGGTAACCAATGTAAAATGAATCCAAAGATCATGACATATAAAGCCGTGTCAAAGCCAGTCATTAAGGTTTGAAATGTTTCTGTATTTAAATCGAAATGATTCCAAATTTGTCCGAGCATTGTGGCTGGAGCACCATCATCTTCAAGTCTAAACCATATCCTTGTAAATGTGATAAAATTGAAAGTGAATAAAATTCTCCAAAATCGAACTACCCAAGAGGTAATGTTTTCGTAAGGGCTTATTTTTTTCCAGTGATTATACAATATGAGGGCTGCACCATTCATAGCTCCCCAAATGACAAAATTTTCACTAGCACCATGCCAAAGACCACCAATGACCATCGTAATAATTAGGTTTAAATCACGATGAACATATCTTTTGAAGGTTGGAAATAGTAGCGAAAATCCAATATACAGTGCCAATAGCCCAATGTATATAAACAATAGCCAATACCATTGAGTAATGAATATCATAAATATTAATATGACAATTGTTGCTATATAGGTTCCTAGTCCTCCACCTCTGTTTCCGCCTAGGGGGATATACAAGTAATCTCGAAGCCAAGACCCGAGTGATTTATGCCATCTTCGCCAAAAATCAGCTACATTAATGGCTTTATACGGTGAGTTAAAGTTCTCTAAAAGCTTGAACCCCATAAGTCGGGAGGTTCCAATAGCGATATCTGTATAACCCGAAAAATCACCGTATATCTGTAGGGAGTAACCCCACATTGCGATGATACTAATAAATCCCGGAAAAGCCTCAGGAGCGTCTGCTACTTTGTCAATAAAATGAACTGCTATGTAGTCTGCCAAGATTACTTTTTTTATAAAACCCTTAACAATTTGGATAATGGCCCAACTAAAATCTGGTTTATTTAATTCGTATGGCTGTCTAATTTGTGGGATAAAATCTCTTGCCCTTACAATCGGTCCTGCAACAAGCTGAGGGAAGAAACTCACGAAAAAAGCATAATCAAAAAAGTTTTTTACTGGTCTTACTTCCTTTCTGAATATATCAACAACATAGCTAATACTCTGAAAAGTGAAGAATGATACGCCTACAGGTAAAACGATAAGGTCAACAAAGGTGCCATTACCGAATATACCATTTCCCATTCTTGCAAAAACATTGAATACTTCAAATTGTGTATTGAACATTTCATTGAATGATTCGGTAAAGAAATAGGCATATTTAAAGTAACCGAGTATGAGAAGATTAAAAAATACCGAGAGTGTGACATAAGTCTTTTTTTTCGTTGATGATTGTGTTTTTCCTAGCCCTTTGCCAATGAAATAATTCACAACGATACTTGATATTAGCAACAGAACCAATAATCCAGAAGTTTTAAAATAAAAAAACAGGCTGGTTAAAAAGAGAAAAATACTTCTTGTCAATTTATATTTATGGATATAGCTGAATACAGCTAAGACCAAAACGAAAAATATCCAAAAATCGAGCTGTGTAAAGACCAAAGGATGGCTTGCATCAAATTCTAAAGTAAATAACTCTGTGAATCTGTTCATTTTTCTCTATTCGATGTTTCATTCTGACATTCGATGCTATTCAAATATTTTAAAAATGCATCAATATACAACTCTCCTTTAAGATGATATCCTTCTTCAGTAAAGTGAACATAGTCCTCCCTCATAAGCCCTGCCTCTCTCCATGTATTTGAAGATCCTAATCCACCCATAAAATCATAAAAGTCCCATACACCGCATTGGTATTTTTTAGCCAAATTCATAATCACTTCTCTCTGCCTTGCTGTATTTTTATTAGGGTAACGTTTTTTGTAATAACAGTCGTTGGGAACCGTAAGTAAAATCGCACAGTTGGGATTGGCCTCCAAAACCATATCAATCATTTTTTCCAGGTTTTTTCTGTACTCCTCAGGTTTAAATTTACTAAAGGGAACGAAACCATCGTTTGTTCCTACAGAAAATGCAAAGTAATCAGGTGGTGACTGCTTAAGGTCTCTTAAAAAATAGGAATTACCTAAATAAGTGTAAAGACCTGCGCCATTTATACCTATTGTATTGTAGGATACACCAGGAAGATCATTCAGCAATTCAAATCCATATAAATCCAAACGAAAAGGCTTTTTTGTCGACCGAGCAAATTGCATATCTAAAGACGAAATAGGATCGGTAAAACGAATTTCGGTATAGCCTAGACCTGCACATCTTCTTATAGATTGAATTAATAATTCATCCTTTCCAAAATTAAACTCAAAGGGAATCATTCCTTTGTTGTGGTATATCCGAATGGCATTTACTGGTGGATTGACTCTTGTATTTTTATGAATAAAGGTAAGTTGAATCAAAGAGTCGGAGCACGAAATAGCAGCTCCAGTAATGCCATACTCAATAAATTCGGGTCGATGAATGACGCTTCGATAACCGTTCCAGGAATTTGTTGATGTAAATCGATAGTTACTCGGGTTGTTTGTTCTTGCCAAATTAAAAGGAAATACCAATCCACGTTCACCTTTAAGATTCGGCCAATTTGATTGTATGAAGCTGCGAAAATCGTGGGTGTAAATGTCGGCCTGTATATGTGATCCTCCGATATGATAGAATTGAAGTTTTCTATCTTTAAAATGGATCATAGAATCTAAACTGTTGTAGAAGTGTGACCAGTTGGGATTATTTTCAGCTGGAAATTGAAAATAATTATTTTCATAATTAATGAATGGATACTGGTTCATGGCATTGGTGTCAATGCATATGGAGTTTATCTTTATGGTGTCCTGAGTTAAAAGATGATTTTGTCCAACCATTTGAATCGCCATACAGGAAGTTAAAAAAGCAAAAAAAAGACACTTGTATTTCACGCTAATTTAGTTTGGTGATTTTTTCTTTCTCCTCCCATTCTTTATACGCTGATATGAGGGCATCATAAAACAATTGAGAGGCCGTGCTGGCTCCTTTTGTCGTAAAGTGAACATAGTCTTTTCCGGCTAATTTATTTTCAACCCATGCGAACATGGAATTTGCTCCGCCCATAGCATTATAAAGATCCCAATAAGAAGCACCTGCGTTTAGGCTTTGCCTTTTCATTTCTTGAATGCAATAAGGGATGAATTCATATGAACTAAAAATACCTTCTGTGTATTGGGACATATCACTAGGGCCAATAACTATAATAGCTGCATCTGGGGCTGACGATTGAATATATTTTATTTGTTTTTGGAATCGATAAGCATAGTTTCTCACATCTGAACTGTCCTTGAAGTGAGGTATTGAATTTCCTCCAAATTGTAGAATGATTAACCTTGTGTTTAGCTCATTGTGCATGTAGAACATGGAATTAAAGTCTACAGCTCCAAAACTAGTGCCTGAAGATCCCCTCATCGCGATATTAGACATTTGAACTCCGATATCACCTTCTAATGAAATACCATTAATAATAGGGCTTTGGGTAGATTTAAATACAATGTTCAATTCACTTGGTGTTACCGAAAATTTTGTTTTGAAAACATGGGCTTGACCATCCGATATTAAAGAATCTTTTGCGATTAATTCATTTTCATTGTAGACCTCTATATCGCAACGGCTTTCGCAAGAATTGTAGTAGACCGAAAGGTGATTATAAGCTTTACATCTAGAGTAGGCTAACCGGGATGGTTTTATCTTGATTGTTGCTTCTGTCGGAAGACCCATATCTGCTTTTGTGCTATCAATATCAAAAACGGCAGCCGAAAGCATTGCGCCGTATTTATTCGAATGAAGTTTTTCTTTTCCGAAAATAATTTTTCGTTTAAAATTTGATGAATACTCATGACGAAATGAAATGGTGCTGTAAACATTAATTGCAGGAATCAATCCCGGACCAGCTCCACCGAATTGTGTTTGGAGTCTTTGTCTCATGAATGCTGTCATTCTATCTCCTTCAATTTGGGAATCGCCATAATGACAAATATTAATTTTTCGCTTTTTAATAGATACATTTTTTAATGCTTCAAAAAACAAATGAAGTTGATTTCTCGATTCTGTATTCATGTGTATTTTAGTGTGGCTCTTAACGGCTAAAACCACACTTTTTGAAGGTATACCTAGATTATTAGTGTCTGATGCTTTTGATATTTCGAAATCGCTATCATCAATATCCCCAATATTGATATCTTCCAAAAAAGCTAAGTTTTTCCTCTCTTGAACAATCGGATTTAATAAATTGTCCCAGCTCAAAAAAGAAATACGTATACCAAAAATACTATACCCATCTTTTGGTGCAAAATACACAACAGGCAAAAGAAGGAAGAGGGTTAATAAAATAAAATAAAGTACATTTATTGGCTTATATTCCTTCATTGTATGAACCTTTGCTAAACAAATATAGTTTTAAATCATTCAGCTTTTGACGAAAGATAATTTACTTATCAATGAATGAATGAGATTTCAATACAGTTGTAATATGGACTCCGTTTTGGAGTTAAATAATCAATTAAGCCTTTCGCCCAATCGCTTTTGCTACAGCTTCTAAGATATTGGTAGTGCCTAATCCATATTTATCCATGAGCTCCATTGGCGTTCCACTTTCCCCAAAGGAATCGTTGACTGCAATAAATTCTTGAGGGCAAGGATGGTTTTTCGACAACACTTGTGCAACAGCTTCTCCGAGACCTCCATTGGCCATGTGTTCTTCTGCCGTAACGACACACCCTGTTTTTTGAATGGAATTCAATATTGCATTTTTATCTAGAGGTTTTATCGTGTGCATATTGATGAGGTCAACAGAAATTCCTTTTTCTTTTAATACTTTGGCGGCTTCGATTGATTTCCAAACCATATGACCACAAGCGATGATTGTTACGTCTGTTCCATTATATATTTGATCGGCCTTTCCGATTTTGAAATCGGCATCAGGTTGAATGAAGATTGGCATTACAGGTCTTCCAAACCTTAAATAAACCGGCCCATCATATTTTGCTATGGCTTTTGTAGCTTGTTTGGTCTGGTTAAAATCGGCCGGAACTACAACAGTCATATTTGGAAGCATTCTCATCATTCCAATATCTTCTAGTATTTGGTGTGTTGCACCATCTTCACCCAAAGTTAATCCTGCATGAGAGGCACATATTTTCACATTTTTTTTTGAGTATGCGATGGATTGTCGAATTTGATCATAAACGCGCCCTGTAGAAAAATTTGCAAATGTTCCGGTAAATGGAATTTTTCCACCTATGGTCATTCCAGCAGCAAGGCCCATCATATTGGCCTCAGCAATTCCAACCTGAAAAAAGCGTTTCGGAAAAGCATTTTCAAATGCATTCATTTTTAAAGAACCAGTTAAGTCTGCACAAAGGGCTACTACATCCTTGTTTTCTGCTCCTAATTCTGCCAATCCTTCTCCAAATCCAGATCTTGTATCCTTGTTTCCTAATATTTCCATGGTTTAAAGTGTTAAATATATTGTGTTATTTGACTTTATTGTAAAGCTTTTCTCTTTTGTATATGCGGATGAATATTGTTTCTTTCCGCGATATATTACTTTATATTTTCCTGGTTGAAGATTCCACTTTTGAGAATTCAATGAAGAATCTAGATTAATGACCCAATCAAGTTCTCCTTTTTTATTTTCAATAAATAATTGTCCTATTGTCGGTGATTTTAATCTTAAATTTAAGGTGCCTGCAGCGGGAATATCTACAATTGTAGTCTGTTTGTCAGAAACAGTAATCTCTTTGTAAATCCTTGGAAGCGTAAATATTTCAAGTGTATAGTCACCCGTCAAGTATTTTTCTGTGCTGTTTAAATGTTGATGATTGATTGTGCGTTGCTCTCCTTTTTGTGTAACCCGCATAGGGTAATTGACATTAAAAGGGCTTCTGGAAGAGGTAAGCTTTATGAACCCTTGTGGGGCATCAATTTCAATTATGTTATGTGTATGTTTTACTATTTCAATTCCTTTCTTAAAGATTGGAGGAAGGGTTGCAATGGCGATATCATAATTCATGCTTGGATCTAAAATGAGGGTATCGGGGTTTTTATACCTGTTTAAGGTGTGCACTAGTGTTTGTAAAAGATTATTTGTTCCCGATTTATATATAAACATAGTGACGTCAGTTTCGGAAGGTTTTAGATTGGAATCATTTAAATTAATCTGTACCGTAGTATTCAATAATGCTTTATTAATTATTTTTTCAAGTACTGTTTTAAAACTATTTTTATCCTGAGCCTCCGTATATGAGCCGATGCAGTTAAATTGTTCTAGGTAGGATAAATCCATACCAATACCAATAACAAATGGAGTCACCTTGACTTTCTTTTCCTTTAACTTTGTTGCTACGGCGCAAGGGTCATTATCACAAGATTCTATCCCGTCAGTAATTAAGATGATAAAGTTACGACTTGCCTCATCAGGAAAGTCGCCTGCAGCGGCTTCAAGTGATCGAGCAATCGGGGTAGCCCCTTTGGCTTGAATGGTGTTTATTTTTTCTTTAATGAGCTCTGCGGTATGATTGGCAAATGGAACTTCGAGTTTGGTGTCATTGCAGTCTTGATTAGTGCTTGAAACCATTGATTGATGACCATAGACCCTGAGTGCTAATTCGAGCTTTGGAATACCCTTGAGATCTTCGATTGATTGATTCAAAATATCTTTGGCAGACTCCATTCTTGTCTGCTCACCCCATTTCAAATTCATGCTATTGGAGGCGTCCAAAATAAAAAGGATACGTGTTTTTTCCTGACCATATGTCAAGGAATTAATCGCGAAAAATAAGATAAAAAAAACCAGTTTCACTAATAATCTCCTAATGTTTCTTCAAGTTGGTCTAATGCAACCTCAAGTTGTTCGGGATTGGGAGCCACACCATGCCATTTGTGTGATCCCATCATAAAATCTACACCTTTACCCATTTCTGTTTTCATTAATACAACGATTGGCTTTCCATTACCGATTGCCTTTTGTATGTTGGCAAAGGTTTTCTTGATATCATCAAAATCATGACCGTTCATTTCATATACGTCCCATCCAAAAGCTTGCCACTTTTGTTTAAGGTTGCCTAGAGAAAGTACATCTTCAACATCCCCATCTATTTGTCTTCCATTATAATCAATGGTTGCAACTAAATTATCAATCCCTTTTGCTGCAGCATACATAGCCGCTTCCCAAATCTGACCCTCTTGTAATTCTCCGTCTCCATGCAGGCTATATACAATTTTAGTATCGTTGTTTAATTTTTTGGTTTCAGCTGTCCCAATTGCTACTGATAAGCCTTGACCAAGAGAGCCTGACGCCATTCGTATTCCCGGGAGAGACTTGTCTGTAGAAGGGTGACCTTGAAGTCTTGAAGATATTTTTCTGAATGTCCCAAGTTCTTTTACTGGAAAGTATCCAGATCTTGCTAAAACACTGTACCAAACGGGTGAAATATGCCCATTAGACAAGAAGAAAACATCTTCATTCTGAGCGTCCATGGAGAATTCGCTTGAATTGTGGCTCATCAAATCGAAATACAAAAAAGTAAGAAAGTCAGCACAACCTAAAGACCCTCCGGGATGTCCCGATTTTACTGCAGCGACCATTCGTACGATATCTCTTCTAACCTGAGAGGAAATGCCTTCTAATTCTGTGTTGTTCATGTTTTTCTGTTTTGGATACTATTGCTAACTTTACAAAACTAATTCTAATTGTGCTTGGAACTATAAATATCTTTGAACAAATGATGCAACTTTTCAACTTTATTGAGAGTCATTATAATTGTAACTTATGAAAAACTTATTCTCACTCACCTTATTTTTATTGATTTCATTAGTTTGTAGTGCCCAAAAAGCAGACCTTCTATTGAATTCTTATTCCAATGAAGAACTCGAATCAATCAAGGAAAATGATCCCGGAAAGTATGATTTACTCATTTATGCTGTTGATCATGCGACCTATTTTTCGGTTTTTGATGCGGGAAAGCATGGAAGCCTTAATTTGCAGGAATTACCTGATTTGACGGATCTTCCTTTTTTTACAGATTTGAAAGTAAAAATTGAAGATCAGAATCAATATTTTTACGTGCCTCAATTAAACAAAATTTTGGTTGTAAAGTCTGAGTGGGTTTTAAACCACGAAAAATCTATTAAATAGTGAGAACACCTTATAATTCTTTTTTGCTTGCAATGTGCCTTGTGGCCAATTCCCTTTGGTCTCAGAATGTTATTATGGGAGATCCTGGTTTTCCAGAATCCAGTCCGATGGATTGTGATAATTTCGGTAATAATGGAACCAACTTTGTTGATCCTGGGGATGCGGCTAATTATCCTTCTAACTCCTTTGATACAACTGTTTTTTGTCCAGATCTGAACTTGGGCACAAAGGCAACTATTACCTTCGGTACTAATGCAGGTTATATTTTTAATGTTGATGGTTCTGACTTCATATATGTGTATGATGGACCCAATACAAGTGCACCTCTTTTAGGTGTGCATAATTCTGTGACTGATCCAAACGGCTTTGCTTACCAGGCGTCATGGGCCAATCCGAGTGGATGTTTGACTGTTGTATTTATTACTGATGGTGCAAATGAGGGAACTGGTTGGGTTGCAAATGTTCAATGTGGAAATCAATATCAGCCGTTTGAGGCTCATATGCAAGCTTTTATTAATGGCCAGGGATCTGATGCACTTAATCCATTAGATACAGGTTTTGTTGATGTTTGTTTTGGCGACAGTATCCTCTTTGTTGCCACTCCTGTTTTTCCATACTCATTAGACTCTACAGGATATGGTTATTCACAAAACATTGATTTGGATATAGATTTTGAATGGGAGATTACCGATGGAAACTCTTATCCTAATAATGATTCAATATGGTTCACACCGCCTATGCAAGCGGGCTACCTCGTTGATTTGAAAATTACAGATCAGTTTCCTCAAAATGAGCGCGTTCGGAGTAAAGTAAGGGTTTCTCTAACTCCTAGTTTTGCAGGAACAGGGCCTCTTCAAGATTCAGTCTGTCTTGGTTCCAATACGACATTAATTGGTGGAGTAACTACAGTGGACACCGTTGGTGTAGAAATACCTCCAGGGTCGTTTCAATTGGGGGGAAATTATGCAGGACTTACTTATCTGCCGGATGGTTCAGGCGCCCAATATCAAGCTCCAATTACCATTTCCGGTTTTCCCGCTGATGCTGAAATAACCGGTCCACAAGATCTTAACCAAGTGTGTATTACAATGGAGCATTCTTATGCAGGAGATTTGGAGATTTGGTTGCAGTGCCCTAATGGAACAACAGCAACTCTTGTGAATTCATACGGAGGAGGAGCAATACCCGGTGGAGCTAGTGGTGGAGGAACTTATTTGGGAGATCCAATAGATGATTTTGGCGGCGGTGGTCCAGGAGAAGGCTGGGAATATTGTTTTAGCTCTGCCTTTAATGATATTGGTCCGATGACACAGAATTGGAATAATACAATTCCTGCACCCAACTTTGGATTTGGAGGAGCTTCAGTAGACCCTAATAATACATACGAGCCTGAAGATTCATTTGGTAGCCTTGTAGGATGTCCTGTAAATGGTAATTGGACTATTTTTGTCCAAGATAATCTTACCCAAGATGATGGGTATATATTCGAATGGGGATTGTTTTTTGATGCTTCTTATTTCCCTGGTTCAGGATCTTATCAAACAATCGTAGATACGAGTTGGTGGAATAATGATCCGACTATTATATCTGATCAAAACGACACTTTAATTGTTGTGCAGCCTGACCAAATAGGAACCTATAGTTATGTGTTTAATGTACAAGATAACTTTGGCTGTCCCTACGATACGACTGTTTCGTTCACTGTAATTGAGGGCCCTGAGATTTTCCCAGATACTTTGGCTTGTAATTTTGAATACCAAGTATCTGGTACGGTTTCGTTTAGTGGAGGAATATGGAGTAGTGACGAATCTGTTATTTCTTTTTCAAATCCAAATACGACTAATCCTCTTATTTCAACTACACAGGGAGGAAACTATGAAGTTGTGTTTACAGATAATGAATGCAACATTTCAGACACATCTTTAATTACTTTCCCACCCAATTTGTCTTTAGCTATGCCCGATACGGTTGTCTGTGAAAACTCGGATTATGAAATTGTTCCCTTGGTTACAACGACATCCTTTAATGAAGGATAT
>MDTD01046047.1_pt1 | contig 15564 bp, 12 predicted proteins | sample 811221 | NCBI WGS metagenome assembly MDTD01 (sample SAMN05326646, study PRJNA326480) | marine metagenome | isolation source: seawater | place: Pacific Ocean: South West | collected 2011
CGCGCCGGGGGGCCAGCCACTACGGCACGTTTGCAGGCAGGCCGCATCGTCAATATATACAGGCAAAACCACCCCCTGTGCCGCAGCGGCAGCAAGGGCTTCATTGTCCGCAAGGCGCAAGTCCTGGCGAAACCAGACAATAGTCGTCACAAGATGTCTCCGGGAATAATCAGTCTGCATAGCAGGCTGGCAGCACCCCCACTATAACGGCATTCCGCCCAACAGGAAAGCGCCACCCTCAAGATCTGTACCCGCTGATTTGGTTGGTTTGAGCGTGGGGCTTGAGGTGGGTGAGGGTGAGGTTTGAGGTCAAAGCGCTTATTGCCTGTTGTCGCTCGTACACCGGGCGTACACCGGGCGTGCACTGGCTTATTCGGTTTCTGTGTCATTTTCCTTTTTGATAAAGCCGTTGCTTATCCAAATGATTAGCATTCCCAAAACCACAGGGATAACCACACCAATAATAAGATACTCAAATACTTCATCTTCATTAATCCCAACGCTCACCCATATGGCAGCCCAAATCATGGAAATTGTGGCATAAATTCGAAAAATTCCTTTATGGTTCATTATCCCTCTGTTCTTTGCAATAACGGCACAGGCTGGATAGATAACAAGGTATGCAGCGATCATCCAAAGCGCCATAGTAACCAAGGTCAGAATTGCTGCGCCAATTAATCCATAATTGACAACCGTTACAGCAAATACCGCACATAACACAACCGCATCACATATGAGCTTGCTTTCCGTATTCATCACATCCCCTTTAGCCTATTTGGCTTGTTATTTCTCGTAGATTAAGATCTGTAATTGCGACCTGTAAGATTCTCATATCTTACGCAATGGAAAACGCACAGGTCCATGCTGATCGGTCTCGTAAGGCCCTTTTGGTCCTCGAATTCGAAAAGGGGCATACTCATTTTCAGGTCCAACACCAAAATCTCGTAGAGAAATTGCTTGTTCCCATGGTAGCAATGTCCTGCAGTAGGCCACATGAAAAATCGTCATCCCGTTTCTGATGCTGCATACGCTGAGATTGATCCATGCGGGAACACGGCCATCAACCCAAAGTAGCCTGATCACTTCCCATGGTTTAAGCGCCAGAAGGTCGTCTGGTGATAAAAAACGACCTCCGAAGAATTTTAATTTCCCTTCGGGAGCTCTAGATCCTTTTGGGTCGTCGTATGGATTTAAGTCAAAAGCTATCTCAACTGGTAGAGTATCTACTAACCATTCTTTCGCAAGTAGATAAGTTGACTCTGTTGCAGAATGCAGTCGATGCTCAAATTCGATTTTCCGCATGTCTTTCATGACCAAGATTCATCCTTTAGAGCGCCAAGTCACTTACGGAATAAAGAATCACCAAATACACCGTTGATCAAGCGAAATTGAGTCGAGATTTATAAACTGGCAGGATACATTCTCATTTTACCGTAAACTCCATCTCAAGCGAAAACCATGTTCTACAGATTCAGCGCTGCATGTTTCCTTATCTGGCTGCCTGTGATGGCAGCGGGTGCAGGCGCGGCTTCTGCAGGCGCGGCTTCTGCAGGCCCGGACTATACTGCGGTACTTGCAGAGCGGATAGCGGCCAATCCCCCGGGTTTGAGCCTCTCACTTTCTGTCGCCAAGCCCTCCTATTTTATTGGTGAACGCATCCCCGTTACCCTCACTTACAGCAATACCTCCGAAGCTCGCTGCCAGGTCTGGACCGCACCTTATTCACGAGGCTATCGCATTCCCGATATCAGCTTTTTTGTGGATGGTGAAGCTGGTGGATACTGCGATCCGCTTTTTACATTCCTGACCATTGCGTTTTCGGGAGGAGGCTTTGGCTCTTATGCAGAGTTGGGCACCTATTCTCAAACCTTCGATCTCAATGAATGGGTACGTTTTGATAAGCCGGGCACCTATCGTCTTTATGGCACGACTGGACGCATGCAATACATCAAAAAACCATGGGAAGAGTACCGGCCAATAGAGGTCGCTTCGCCAACGATTCAAATCGTTCTCCGACAGCGAACCGTTGAGGAAGAAACCACGATTATCCAACAGGCACACACCGCATTTACAAATGCAGATCATCAGGATGATACCCAGGCTATCCGTGCTTTGCGTTTTCTCGCCACCGACAAGGCCATAGAAGCCATCATCCCCCTGTTTGCCAAAAGTTATACAACGGAATATGAAGCCTTTCTGGCGATCATAGGTGCCCGGAATTGGGACTGCGCTCATGCTCTCATGCGGGATGCGCTTGCTGATCAATCAACTGTCATCACGTCCCGCTTTTTGTCAGCAATGGCCCATATTTCACTGACGCGGGAAGCCTACCACTACACCGAATCTGAACACGGCAAATACCTGGAATGGGGGACAAAGCTGCGGCAGGAAAAAACGGCGGCCCGTACCCGGCTGCTTGAGGAACTGACCCATGTCTATGAAAAGAAACAAGGACCAGCCCGAAGTGCCGCGATCTTTCTGCTCTACAGTGAAAAGCAGGATATCCCGGACCTGAAAGCACATATCGCCACTACCTTTCAGGAAATGACCTTCATGCAGCGATATGATCTGCTGAAGTATGATTGGGAGAAGGTCAAATGCCCGGAATTCGGCACCGTGCTGAAATCCATGACTGACCAACAACCCGCCAAACAGCTCCATTGGCAATCGCTGGATATGTATTCCCTTGCCCTCGGTCAGTATTACGATCTCTGCCCGGAGCCGGCACGTGCATTGATCATCGCAGATATCAAACGTCACCGTCCCATGCTCACCCGGGATGCTTTGCTTGCCATGCCGCAATCCCCCATGCCGGAACTCAGTCGTATCCTGCTGGAGAATTATCAAAAAGCAGATTCGGACAAAGAAAAAATTGCCCCATTGATCAGACGATACGGTTCCCCGGACATCCTGCCGGGCTTGCTTCACGCAGGACCATCCACGATCTGCATGGATGAGGATCTCTTCGCCTTCTGGCTGCAGCACGATCGCCCAGCAGCCCTGGTTGCACTCGAACAAGCTCAGGATACCGAAAGAATGAACGACTTCAGCAAGGCCAGAATGCTGCGGATACTTGGTCCAAGCTATGGCCCGGATGCAGAGCGCGTCGCCATCCATTGCCTGAACGCCGTCGGCAACGAAACCCGATATGCGGCGATTTCACTTCTGACCAGACAAGGGTCACCTGAAGCCATTTCACCATTAATCGCCATGCTGGAAAAACTCGACCCCAAAAACGCCAATCTCGACACGCACGGTCACAATGACTGGTCGCTATATAATGCAGGCGTCGGAGGTATTTTAGACCGTGAAGAGTGGATATTGACAAACGACCAGCAGAAAAGACTGAAACCCCTGATCATCGATAAAAATAACAAAGCCAGATTCAACCGAAAATACCCATCTCATTAAGTAGATTTATCTGTTTGAAGCAAGTATAAGCGTAGCCGGATACAAGCACCACTACGACGTTGTGAGTCCACTTATGAATGATGTTATTGTTTTGACGCAGAATTGCCAACCAAACCAATAAATCGTATTCTATACAAATATGGGGGGAAGTCTTCTGACTGAATCTATTTGAAGTTAAAAGGCATCCTAAACCTGCTGATGACCTTATTCAGGTTATCTATACCGTATTACAACCTCGTCTGAACCTGAATCGACCAAATTTTGCAAATATATTACCTTGACTTTTCCACCTATGTTGCCGAAACAGGAGTTTCGCATGCGAATAATTAATCTTTTCTTGCTGTCGTCCTTATGTACAGCTCTAATCTATGCTGATGAAGCATCTTTGGATTTAACTGTCCAGATAAGGGATAATACAGCAGTTGCAGCAGATACATCACAGCCTATGTCGATCAGGCTTTTGGCTGGAGTGAGATATCTTCAGTCTATCGAGCAAATGATGGACATTGAGGATGCCCCAGAATCTGTTCAAAAAACAGTGCGGGAGTATTGGCCTGATGGCCCCAAAGGCAAGATTGTCTACGAACTTGTATCTGGGAAAACAAAATATGAGTTAACAGAGGATAATGAACGGGTCCAGTATCGCAGGCTTAGAGATCTTGTGAGGATTGTTTGCACAAAGAAGGTTGCTGCTATCGAAAATGGCATAGCAGAAATGTTTCCCTTTCGTTATACCGACCCTAAAATTGTCGCGATGCATGAGCAAGAAACGCCCGAGATGCGTGATCAGAAATTTGCGAAGGAGCAAAAGGAGAAAGAGATTGCGGAGTTGAAAGCAAAAGGTATCGAACCGATTGCCCATGAGCTGATAGATCAGATTAATCAGGTACCCTATACACCATCACATTGCCTGAATATTCTGACCACCTATTATCTGGCGCTGGTCGGCGCAAGCAATGAGCACAACAAAGAGAAATATGAGTATCTGACGAAACAGCGTTATCTGGGAAGAATGGTGGCCTTTGGACGTTCATCCATTGAAGACTATCGGATGGACAGCAATTTCAATCCGGAACACCGGGATAATGAAATTCTCCTGATGAACCTGATGGTAAGAGATCTGATCAAGCTGGAGAAATCCCTCAAAGCAGAGCGGAAGGCTCGCATCAACAAAGAAGCGGGTAAGCCCGGCCCCGTCACCCGTGCACGTGAACCGGAAGTACATGCTTTCCTGACCGATCTGGGGATCGCTGGTGAGGTGCTTAAGTCGGGAGACTGGGAACAGTTCCTTGACTACTACTGTGCAGGGAGCCAGATGTTTGTCATGGCTGAAGCGAATCCCACTCAGGTCAAGGCGATGCGTCAGCGAGATGTCAACCTGATTCGGCATGAATGGGCACAATGCGATCAGGATCCTGCAGCGATGATGATCAAAGCCATCCAATGGGCAGTGGATACCGGCACCCGGGATCTTCAGGCCGCCACCTGGATGGAAGGTGATTACCAGGGGATTTTCATCCGGGTTCCGGAAGATGTGGTTATGACCTGTGATGGCACACAAATCGGCCTCGCCGGCTACTACCGTGCAGGGAAATGGTACATCATGTTTGAGAAGCAGACGATCAATTGGCGCAAGAGAATAATCGAAACGGAAGACAGCAATCTTCTTGAGGAGGAACAGTAGATATGGATTTTCACAGGTCCTTTTATCGGCAGAACAGCCAGTCTGGTCAATACGAAATCGGTCACTTTGACCATGATGTCATGTACCTGGTCAAGAAGTAATTTTGCATCTCAAACCTGCTACCTCTCACCTATGAGCATTACTGGCGTCACTTTTACCCACTCATCATGACGGCTGGCTACCAGAATTACTTTGGGTGGCAAGGCCATTCCACCTGGGGCTATGTTATTTCCGCACCGTTGGTGCTTGTCATGATCCCGTATCGCGGGTTATGTCTTGTGCAGTGGCATCTCCTTTCAAATTTGCCAAAGGAAGACGACCTCGCGGATTGTGCCTGATATCTAAGCCACCATTCTGGAATCCCACCTTTTTCGATGATCTCCAGTCCAGATATTGTTTTACGATCTTAGAGAGAAATTGCTGGTTGTCATGTTACCGTTTCTTCTTGCAAAGCACCCACGAATCCATTGCATCACGAGCAACCGTATCGCCTTCATTTTCCGTAGGTAGAGACGGCCGAACAGGAGCCCCACATGGCCCACAAACTGACCCTGCGGACCTTGCAGCTGGAAGATAAAGAAAACCTCCTCCAGGCAGACCAGGCATTCAAAGCCCACTATACGGAAATGGCCTTTGCCTTCAATTTGGAGCAGTCATCCGATTTCGCCGCTTATCTGGCCATGTTGGAAGACTGGTCTCAAGGCAAAAACCTGCCGGATCAGTTTGTCCCCAGCACCTTTTTTGTCGGAGTGGTTGATGGTGAGATTGTCGGGCGTCTCTCCCTCAGGCATGAGCTCAACGATTTTCTGAGTCGGGTCGGCGGTCATATCGGCTATGCGGTCGTTCCTCAGCATCAGGGCAAAGGTTATGCCACCGAGATGCTCAGGCAGGCCTTGTCCATTGCGGCAGATCTGGGGATTTCGCCTGTGCTGGTCACCTGCGACGAAGGCAACCTGGCCTCCCAGCGGGTGATCGAAAAACTGGGAGGAGTCTTTGACTGCCTGGCCATGCCGGAAAACTCAGATATTCCCAAAAGGCGTTACTGGATCGAGACCACCCCGACTGCTCAGGAGCCGACCGCCAAAAAGCCTGCTCCCAAAAAGCCTGCACCCCAGGTTTCCAAAGATCCCTTGCATGGCGTCACCCTGGAGATGATTGTCAATGCATTGGTCGATCATTATGGCTGGGAAGAGTTGGGTCACCGGGTTCATATCCGCTGCTTCAACAACAATCCATCCGTCAAATCCAGCCTGAAATTCCTGCGTCGCACCCCGTGGGCGCGCAAAGAAGTAGAAGGCCTCTACCTATCCATGATCGCCTGCAATCAGACGCGTCGCAAAACCGACAAAGACGATTCCACCCGGAAGTGGCCCTACACCCGCTCGTCGTAAGCCCGATCCTGGTCTGTCATCCAACTACATTAACTGGGGAAAAGCCAAGGGTAAAAACGAAAACAAAAACATGATCTGCCTGGAATGTGGCGGCCAGGCCAATCGCTTGACTGGTAACAATGAAAATCAAATGCCTCAAATAATCGCACTGATTGCATTTGCAGGGCTAGCAACTGAAGGGATTTCATCATTCTCCAAGTCACCACTCTACCTGCTGCTGGTCATTCCACTGGTATACCAGATCCAGATTCTCATCAGGAAGCGTTCAATGTACTGCCCATATTGCATCAGCACCCGCGTCATTCCGACCGATAGCCCGATCGGAGCCGAAGCCATGAAACGCTATCACCCACCCGAGGATTGAGCTGCTCTGCTCCAAAATCCATTTGCTTGATCTAAATGCTGATTATATATGGTTTTCTGATATAATGATCCTTTCCTGATTTTTGTGTAATGCTGCCTCTTTTTAGGAATGGTCTGAAAATATTGCAAATTTATTGATATTTTTTCTAAATTTCCGCTTGAATACCGATTATACGCTCTGAATTTTGGCAGTACCCCGTTTTTGCATCAGATCTAGATGGACATGGAATAAAATAGAAAGATGTTATGCCTGTAAAAAGGCTTTTTAAAAATCCCGATATGATTTACAGGCATATAAATGTTTAACCCTGCAAGTATCCCCATTTGCGATAATAAACGGTTTCGATTCGGAGATAACTGGTCCAACTTTTTATCGCATATCAACGATAATAACATCTATTACGCGGAAGCAGTACTCAAGGAAGGACTTGGGGTAGAGACTTTGGAAGGCAAGCGCTTTCTGGATATAGGCTCTGGCTCCGGGCTCATGAGCCTGGCTGCAAGGAGAATGGGAGCCACGGTCTATTCGTTTGATTATGACACTCAGTCAGTCGCCTGCACCGAATACTTGCGCGACTTGTATTTCAAGGAAGATGATCGCTGGACCATCACCCAGGGGTCGGTTTTAGATGCCGATTTTATGAGCTCAGTCGGTCAATTTGACATCTGTTACGCATGGGGGGTTTTGCATCATACCGGCGACCTCTGGAAATCAATCGCGCATGCACAAATACCCCTGGTCGCAGACGGCTTACTATATCTGGCCATATACAATGATCAGGGAGTCATCTCAACGTTCTGGCGGATTATTAAAAGAACCTATTGTACAAACCGCATATGCGCCTTTTTGCTGACACTTATTTTTTATCCTCTTTTTTTTCTTATGGGATTGGTGACGGACCTTTTTCGGTTAAAAAACCCATGCGAGCGCTATCGCGACCATGTGAAACTGCGTGGCATGTCGCTCATCATTGATTGGAAAGACTGGCTTGGAGGCTACCCCTATGAAGTTGCCTCACCAAAAATGGTAACGAGGTATTTTGAAAAGCGGGGTTTCAAACTGCAATGGCATGTTAAGCCTCCCATCGGCTTTGGAAACAACCAGTTTGTATTCAAGCATACTTCGTCGTAGCCCAGCGTATCAGGAGTTTGGTTCAGCAAAAGGTGGGACGCAGGCTGGCTGCGTGGCTGTCTGGAAGACGGCACAAGGTGTGATCCTGTGGCTTCGTGTTCCTGCAAGAGCTCAGTATATCGGATGCGGTTGCTGTTGCTTGCGGGTTGCAATTGGGGGCAAGCGTGGGTATGCTACACGCTTGTTTTTGAGGCTGACTGGCCGGAGAGGCTGGCGGTCGTATCGCTGAAAGATTTTTGATGGACAGATTGGATATATCATGGCTGGAATAGTTGACGCGTTCAAAGCGTTTTTTGCCGTACTGGGAGGCAAGGATCTGGTGCCGCAGTCGGAGCTGGAAACGTTGCAGGCAGAGCTGAAGAAACTGCAGGATGCACCCAAACCCGAGCCGAAGAAAGAAGAGAAGAAGCCCGACCGTTTTCAGGAAGGGGCGGTCTTTTCCCTGTTGCTGCTGCAACGTGAAGGTCGCCTGATGGATTTTCTGATGGAGAACCTGGATGGCTTTGCCGATGATCAGATTGGTGCTGCCGTGCGGCAGATTCACAAGGATTCGGCCAAGGCGATCAAGGAGCATTTTGCGGTTGAGCCGATTGTCAATGGTGCTGAAGGTGAGTTGGTCGATGTGCCGGAACCGCTTGATGCCACCCAGTACAAGCTGACTGGAAATGTGCCGGACAGTGGTCCTTATAAAGGGTCGTTGGCGCATAAGGGCTGGAAGGCGACCAAAGTGAAGTTGCCGGAGCGCACCGGCAAGGTCAATGTGGATGTCATTCAGCCGGCGGAAGTCGAGATCTGAACAACCCTTTGCTGAAGGAGTGTCGAGATGGCTTCTCGTTATATTGTCGGTATTGACCTCGGAACGACCAATACGGCGGTGTCCTTTCTGGATTCCAGTGTAGAGGATGCTGCACCGCAGGCTTTTTCCATTCCGCAGATCACCCAGGCTGGTGAACGCGACGAACAGGCGACCTTGCCGTCGTTTGTCTATCTGCCCGATGCCAATGATGTCGCAGCCGGTCAGCTGGATCTGCCCTGGGCCGGGAATCGTGATTTTTCCGTCGGTGCCTTTGCCCGTAAGCAGGCTTCCTCGCAACCGGGGAAGACCATCAGCAGTGCCAAGTCCTGGCTCTGTGCGTCAAATGTCGATCGCATGGCACCGATTCTGCCCTGGAATCGCAATAATCCCGACCGCCAGCTTTCCCCCGTGCAGGCCGCCCAACGCATTCTGGAGCACATCCGTGAATCCTGGAATGCCACCATGGCCGCAGATGACCCGGATGCCAAGCTCCAGTTTCAGGACCTGATTCTGACGGTGCCCGCATCTTTCGATGTCGTGGCGCGGGATCTGACCGTGAAGGCAGCAGAAGCCGCCGGTCTGCAGGTGACCCTCCTTGAAGAGCCTCAGGCCGCTTTCTATTCCTGGTTGCAGGATCGTGGCGATCAATGGCGCGACTCGATTGAGGCTGGCGACCTGATCCTGGTTTGCGACCTGGGTGGCGGTACCACTGATTTTTCGCTGATCGAAGTCATTGACGAGGGCGGCAACCTGTCGCTGCAACGTCTGGCGGTTGGCGATCACATTCTGCTGGGTGGCGACAACATGGACCTGACGCTGGCCTATTCGGTGGCGCAGCGCCTGCAGCAGGAACGCAACATGCGCCTTGATGTCCATCAGATTGCCGGTCTGACCCATGCCTGCCGGGAAGCCAAGGAAGTCCTCTGTGCCAATCCCGATGCCCCGCCGCAACGCTTGACCATTCTCGGGCGTGGCAGTTCCATTATCGGCAGCACCATCACCACTGAACTGACCGGTGATGATGTCCGCAGCATCCTCATCGACGGCTTCTTCCCGCTTTGTGAGATCGAAGACATCCCGCAGGAAGGTCGTCGCGGTGGCTTACGTTCCTTTGGTCTCGATTATGCCAGCGATCCGGCGGTGACCCGGCACATGGCCAGTTTCCTCTCCCGCCATTGCCTGGAACAGGGCCTGCGCCTGCCCAATGCGATTCTCTTTAACGGTGGTGTCACCAAGGCCGATGCCCTCCAGCAGCGTATCGTCGAAACCCTGAGCCACTGGACGGGTGATGCCATCACCGTGCTGGCCGGTGCCAAACCGGATCTTGCCGTTTCGCTCGGTGGCTGCTGGTATGGCAATGTCCGCCGCGGCAATGCCATTCGCATCAAAGCCGGCAGTCCCCATGCCTATTACGTTGGCGTCGAAGCTTCCATGCCCGCAGTTCCCGGTTTTATTCCGCCTACGGAAGCCCTCTGTGTCGTACCTTTCGGCATGGAAGAGGGCACCGAGCAGGACGTTCCCTTCACCGGCCTTGGCCTGGTGGTGGGGGAAACCACTGAATTCCGCTTTTTTGCTTCGCCCCTGCGCAAGGATGACGATGCCGGGGTGATCCTCCCCGATGCCGAATCCCCGGAACTGCACGAGTTGCCCGCTCTTTCGGGAACCTTGCCTGCCGAAGACGAAACCACCCCTCCCGGCACCCTCATTCCGGTGGTGCTGAAGAGCGTGTTATCCGAAATCGGCACCCTCCAGCTCTGGTGCCTGGAAGAACAGGGCACTCGCCGTTGGAAGCTCGAATTTGAGCTGCGTGAACTGGATGGCAGCGATGCCGTTGCGGCTGCCGACGACGATGCCGATTCCGATGACGATGCCGACGGCATCTGAAAGACTGCTTCATGCATCATTCCCGCTTCATTATAGGTATTGACCTCGGGACCACCAATATTGCGGTCACCTACGTCGATACAGACGATCCGAAACCGGCAGTCCGCATCTTCCCGATTCCGCAGGTGAGCAATGCCGGTGAGGTCTATGCTGCGCCCTTGCTGCCGTCGTTCTGCTATCTGCCCGCCAGAGAAGAACTGCCCGAAGGCGCTTTGGCATTGCCATGGCGCAAGACGTCTGACTTTGCCGTCGGGCGCTTTGCCCGTGACCAGGGGGCATCCGTCCCCAACCGCCAGATCTTTTCGGCCAAAAGCTGGCTGGCTCATGCCGGTATCGACCGCAGCAAACCGATTCTCCCCTGGGGCAGCGACCTGGGGGACCGGATGCTCTCGCCCATTGCCGTGACCGCGCGCTATATCCAGCATGTGCGGGACGCCTGGAATGCCAGCATGGGCAAAAAGAAGGACCAGGACGGTTCGACATGCCCGATGGAAGAACAGCAGGTCATCGTCACCATCCCTGCCAGCTTCGATGAAACCGCCCGTGAACTGACCCTGGAAGCCGCCCGACTGGCTGGTTTCAAAGATCTGACCCTGTTGGAAGAGCCGTTGGCAGCCTTTTATTCCTGGCTTGATCGTGCCGGTGAAGCATGGACCGATTACCTGCAGCCCGGCCAACGCACCCTCGTCATCGATGTCGGTGGTGGCACTACTGATTTTTCCTTTATTGAAGTCGACGAAAAGGGCACCCTCCATCGCTTTGCCGTTGGCGATCACCTGCTGCTTGGCGGGGACAATATCGATATGGCCCTGGCCCGGCAGCTCGAAGCCGGTTGGAATACCAAACTCGATTCCGGGCAATGGTCGATGCTGGTCCAGAAGTGCCGTCAGGCCAAAGAAGATATCCTGGACGACCTTAGCGATACCATTGATATCACCCTGCTCAGCAAAGGCAGCTCGGTACTGGCCAATGTGCGCAAAGCCACCATTACCCGCGAACAGGTGGTGACGCTGATCAACGATGGCTTTTATCCCCTGGTCGATGCCGATGCCCCACCACCGAAGCGTTCCACCGGCATGCGTCAGATGGGGCTGCCGTACGCCGCCGAACCAGCTATCACCCTCCACCTGCTGGCCTTTCTCCGCTATTCATGGCGCATTGCCGAAGCCGCAGGCCGGGATCTCAGTCAGGAAAAACAAGGTCTGCTGTTGCCGCATCGGGTGCTTTTCAACGGTGGCAGCATGGAGCCGGATCAGGTGCGCAATCGGGTGTTGGATGTGCTGGCAGGGTGGGCCGGTGGTGAAGAACCGGTTTGCCTGAATCACCACGATCTTTCCCTGGCCGTCGCGGTCGGCGCGGCCTATTATGGCAAGGTCCGCCGTGGTGAAGGGGTCAAGGTGCGCGGCGGCATCTCCCGTTCGTATTTTGTCGAAGCCGGGGATACCCGGGGCGGTCGTCAATATGTCTGCGTGATGGCCCGTGATACCGATGAGCATACCCGCACCGAAGTGCCCGGCGATTATCAGCTTCAGACCAATCAGAAGGTCGCGTTCAATCTTTACAGCAGCTCCACCCGGTTGCTGGACCAACCCGGTGATATACTCGCCGATGACGAGGAACTGACCCAGGTGGCCCCGATGCGCTCCGTACTCAAATATGGCCGCGGTGAAAGCGAAGCCCTGAGCGTGCGGCTGGTCAGCGAATTGAATGAAATCGGGCTGCTTTCCCTCAATCTGGAATCCCTGAGCAGCGATCATATCTGGCCTTTGCGCTTTGATCTGCGTGCCGTTTCCGATGCCGATCAGGCCGGATCGATCACCGATGCCGTGACCGTCGATCAGGGTAGGGTGGATGCCGCCCATGCAGCCGTCAGAGATGCCTTCGAATCGGGAGACGAGTTGAAGGGAATTGTCAAAGCTCTGGAAACCCATCTCGATATGCCCCGCCAGGAATGGTCCCTGAGTGTGCTGCGGGATCTGGCGGATCTGCTGCTTGACCTCAAAGACCATCGCAGTCGCACCCCGCAACACGAGATCCGCTGGCTGAACCTGCTGGGTTTCTGCCTCCGTCCCGGTCTGGGTGATCCCGCCGATGTCCTGCGTATGCGGCAACTCTGGAAACTCTGGTTTGCCGGCCCGGCCCATCCCCGCCAACCACAGTGCGCCGCCGAATGGTGGGTGCTCTGGCGTCGGGTTGCTCCCGGTCTGAAGAGTGGCCATCATGTGGCAATCGCCGATAGTCTGGAGAAGCTGATCATCCCCAAAGGGCGCTATCTCAAGCATGTCCGCGAGGGCGATCAGGCCAAGCACGAAATGTGGCGCTGCCTGGGCAGTCTCGAAGCCTTGCCGGCCAAACGGAAAGCAAAGATCGGTGAAGTCCTGATGGAGCGGGCCAAAAAACTGGATGCCTTTGAACTCTGGGCCCTGGCCCGTCTCGGTGCCCGTCAGCTTTTCCATGCCCCGGTCAATCATGTCATCAAGCCGCAGGTCGCCTCCCGATGGATCGATGCCATCGTCGAAGCCCGGTTCTCCGGCCCAGCCGAAAGAACCAAGCTCTTTGCCCTTTCCATGCTGGCAGCCCTGACCGATGATCGCGCCCTGGATGTGAGTGAAAAACAGCGCACCCGGGTGCAGACCATGCTGGAAGCCCACGATGCCCCCGCAGCCTGGCTGCAACGGCTGAAAACTTCTGCTGCCGATCAGGTCACCGATGCCGCCCAGGTACTGGGAGACGCCCTGCCACCCGGCATCGTCATCACCGCCGAGTCATAGTCGCCTCCCTGCCCAAGCATAGTTCCCCCGCCAGGGCATACTCCCTGCCAGGGCATCATGTCGGAGGTTCAGGGCTTTGCGGCCAGGACGGAGTGGAGAAGCCAGACAGTATAGCCGAGGTAGGTGAACAGGAGAGCGGCTCCTTCAACGCGATTTATGCGTCCCTGCCGTCCTCGGAAGCCGTAACCGATCAGGAACAGGGAGAGGGTAAGGACAGTCATGACCGTCAGGTCCCGGTAAAGGGTTTCCGGTTCCACCTCAATCGGGCGAATAATGCCGGCAATACCGACAACAGCGAGGGTGTTGAAGAGGTTTGAGCCGAGGACATTTCCCAGAGCGATATCATGTTCGTTTTTGCGGGCGGCAATGATCGATGAGGCCAGCTCGGGCAGGGACGTCCCGACCGCCACGATAGTGAGACCAATGACCAGATTGCTGATGCCGAATGCCATGGCTAATTCAACGGCACCCCAGACGAGCAGACGGGAACTGGCGACGAGCAGCAAAAGCCCGACAACCAGCCAGAAAACCGCCAGCTTGATGGTTAATTCTTTTTGACTGGATTCAGCCTCGACCACCTCTGCCAGGGTATCGCCTTTCTGCTTGAAACCAAGCGAGATGGTCCAGGCCATGAGACCTCCAAAGACCAGCAGCAGGATAACTGCATCGGCCCGTGACAGCTGCAGATTGGCAAGAAGAACCACGGTGAGGACAGTCACCATCGTCAGGATGGGCAGTTCCTTGCGCAGGACGGTGGAGTTTACCAGGATGGGATTGATGAGGGCTGACACCCCGAGGATGAGAGCGATGTTGCAGATATTGGAACCGTATGCATTGCCCAGGGCGATACCGGAATTACCATCAATCGAGGCGAGCGCCGATACCACCATCTCCGGTACGGAGGTGCCAAAACCGACAATCACCATGCCGATCAACAAGGGGGGCATGCCGAGATGACGGGCCGTACTGGCAGAACCTTCCACAAAACGGTCAGCACTCCAGACCAGCAGAACGAGACCGAGAATCAAGGCGAGTATCGCCAGCATCATTGGAGCCACCCCAAAAATAAGTCGTCGGATATGCCTTTATCCGGTTCTACCAGAAGCACTATCTGAACAATAACCATGCACAGGCATCTCCGCCAGCAAGAGAGCGTGCCATCGGCAGCAGGAATCCACGCTTTTCGGGAAACATTTTTCAGACCCCCCCCCATGTTGCAGGATATGGGGTGTGCGGGAAAGCTGAATCTGGGAGACCGGTTTGGCCTGTTATAAGGACAGAAAATGGTTAGCGAAAGGTTTTTGCTGGATATAAATTCTAATATGTTTCTTACCATTCAAATTATTTGAATTATACTATAGCTCAGGATTGTGAGTCAGTATTCGGGATGGTTGTACAGCAGGAAAAGGAGTTTGAGGATGCATATTTCCCATCATGGCAAATTGACGGACGAGCGGACTATCCGGCTCGGTTTTATCGGTTGTGGCAGTCACAGTTTTCGCAATCTGTATGCGAGTCTGCAGTTTCTGCCCATTTCACTGGAGGCGGTCTGTGATCTGGACCAGGATAAGGCGGCAGCGTTTGCGAGGAAGTTTGGGGCGGGTGCCTGCTTTGGGGATTTCCGGGAGATGATCCGGGAAGTGGAGCTGGATGCGGTGATGGTGGTGACCAATTATGATGAGCACGGCAGGCCGCGCTATCCGGCAATTGTGGGTGAATGTCTGCAGGCGGGACTGCATGTGTGGATGGAGAAACCACCGGCCGCAAGCGTGGCGGCACTGGAGGAATTGCGAACGGTGGTGGCGAAGAGCGGTCGGCATGTCATCACCGGGATGAAAAAGATGTTTTTCCCGGCAAATATGAAGGCCAGGGCATTGATGATGGACCCGGATTTTGGCGCTGCGCAACTGGTCAATCTCTGCTATCCGCAACAGATCCCGGAAACGGAGGCGTTCAGACGCTATCTGGTGGACCAGGAAAATGTGGCGGCGGTGGTCAGTTTTCTGGACCATCTGTGCCATCCGACATCGCTGCTGGTTTATCTGCTGGGCATGCCGGAAAGCCTGTTTTACCAACGCAGTCCGAGTGGTGCCGGCTCGGCAATATTTACCTTTCCCGGCGGGGCCGTTGGC
>MDTD01092684.1_pt1 | contig 15563 bp, 15 predicted proteins | sample 811221 | NCBI WGS metagenome assembly MDTD01 (sample SAMN05326646, study PRJNA326480) | marine metagenome | isolation source: seawater | place: Pacific Ocean: South West | collected 2011
GCAGCTGTGAAATCGACTGCACCAAAAATCAGCATTTGGGGAGGAGGAGCAAACGATTCGATAAAAATAGTTAACTCTTCCTCGCGGGCTTCTCCATTTAGACCATAGTGGCGTGTACCTGTTCGTCCCGCCTCTAGTTCTCCAGACATATCCCTAAGAACTACTCTGTCAAGAGACTCATTTCCTAAGGTCCCATGGACTTCAACGTTAGGACCGAAAACCATTTTTCTGCCTACCTCGTCCCCTTCGATTACCGTCGCAAGAGCTATAGGCTTTCCAGCTTGGATTGCTTCTTGAAGAACGCTGAGAATTGACTTGCCCATATCTACCAATCTAAAGGTTCGATATACAAGTGGATAGTTCCCCCACAAGTTAAACCAACCGCATAAGCCTCATCATCGCTGTAGCCAAATGTAACTACCTTTCTCTCTCCCGATGAAAGAATCTCTAGAGCTTCCGTTACAACAGCACCTTCTACACACCCTCCGGAGACTGATCCGGCTACTTCACCATCTTCATTGACAGCCATAGTTGCCCCAGGGTCTCTTGGGCCAGATCCCTCTACCTTGACCACTCGTGCTAGAGCTATTTTTTTCTCCGCTTTTTTCCACCTATCGATATCTTCAAGTATTTCTTTCACGTTAATCTCCTCTATTCAGAAAGGACGTAGGCAAGGTCCTCTAACGAATTCAAACTGTGCCCTTCGACAAATTGGTCAATATAAGGTAGCGCCGCAGCCATACCCTGCGCAAGGGGCTCATAACCCGGAGAAGCTTTTAGCGGATTAACCCAGATAATTTTATAGCTAACCTTCTTTAGGCGATGCATTTGCTCAGACATCACCGACGCATCACCCCTATCCCAACCGTCTGACAAGATGATCACAGTCGCTCCCCGTGCAACTCCACGTTGGCCCCATTCAATATTGAATGACCGAAGTGTTTCTCCCAACTGTGTGCCCCCTGACCAATCTTGAACAGCATTTGACGAAGCGGAAACTGCTTGATCAAGATTGCGCGATGATAACTCTCTAGTGATACGTGTCAATCTAGTCCCAAGCGTAAAAGCTTCGACTTGGCGGCGTCCAACTACTGCCGCCTGAACGAATCGTAAAAGAGCTCTGGAGTAAGCCTCCATCGACCCAGAAACATCAAGTAGGAACACAACTCTTCTTTGGCGCTCTCCGACTTCGAGGAATCGCTGCCTAATCGGCTCGCCATCGGTCCGTAGCGAGCTTTTAATAGTTCGTCGAAGGTCAGGGTATTGGCTTTTCTTTTTGGAGGAAATTTTCCTTCTCGACTGTCGGATCCCACCTAATAAAGTCATTCTCTTCATAAGTTCATACGCCTCATTTAGTTCTTCAGACGTGTACAGCCCAAAATCTTTTTCCCAAAGAACTTCAGATGGCGAGTACCTTAAGTTGATAACATCTCTCCCCTCGTTAGATGCTTCGGATAGTTCTTCTTCAGTACCTATTCCATCATCTGTTACGAGAGCTACTCTTTGATATGAGGGTATACGCTCTTCAAGAGCGTCGGTTATCCCTTCCCAGAATACTCGGAATCCGTATTCATAAACTGGAAGATCTTCAGGGTCAGTAATGAGCGTAGATCGTCCAGCCCAATAGACACTTTCTCGCTTTCCAATACCCACTTTTCCAAGTGCCTGTTGGAATACTATTGCGGACCCGATGGGAACTTGAAGACCTAGAGAGCGTAGGAGAGAAATAAACCCGACAGTAAGTCGTTCTGGGACCTCAGCTGCCTTTTCATTTACGCTAACCGGCACGTGCGAGTGCCTTCTCTACTAAATCTGTTATGCCATGTTCTTGGAGGCGGTTTTGGTCCTCTCGGTACTTCACTAGAGCTCCCAGAGTAGAGAGAACTGTCTCCTCATTTAAAGACATGGACCCCAATCGGCCGAGAGCCACGGCCCAATCTATGCTCTCAGCAATCCCAGGAGGCTTATACAAATCTAGTGTTCTGACCTGTTCAACTGCTGCAGCGACCTGTTTTGCAAATGCTTCAGTGACTTCAGGAACTCTTGCACGAATAATAGCTACCTCGCGATCAAACTCTGGATGCTCAACCCAGTGATAAAGACAACGACGTTTCAGAGCATCATGCACATCTCTTGTACGGTTTGAAGTAATGATGACTATTGGGGGAACCTCAGCAGTAAATGTTCCGATTTCCGGGATAGTTATTGAGAATTCTGAAAGAATCTCGAGAAGAAACGCTTCGAACTCATCGTCAGCTCTATCGATTTCGTCAATAAGAAGCACAGGAGGATTTTGGGAGAATTGGGAAATCGCTTGTAAAAGAGGCCTTTTGACTAAGAAGCGTTCTTGGTATATTTCTTCTTCTAAGCCTTGCTCACCAACTTTTGAAGCTCTTCCAGTTGCTTCTGCTGCTCGTAGATGAAGTAATTGCTTTGTATAGTCCCATTCGTACAGCGCTTGCGAAGCATCTAACCCTTCATAGCATTGCAGCCTAATTAAATCTGTATCAGCCCATTTCGCAAGTGTTTTTGCTACCTCGGTCTTCCCAACCCCCGGATCTCCTTCAAGGAAAAGTGGTCGTTGTAATGAAAGAGAGAGGAAAATTGATGAAGATAAGCCCTCTGACGCCAAGTAGCCTAGCTTTGCTAGCCCTTGATTGACATCGCTCGGATTGTTCGGTGCTATAAAACTCATACATCTAATGTACTACTGGAACGGCTTTCCACCTATCTCTGTTCTTCCTGATCTCTTTTACATTATCTAGCAGCCCACTGTTCTATATGAGAGGCTGTAATGGTGAATCGATTTCTTTTAGCAGTTATTTCTTTGGCTCTTTTTGTTTCGTGTGGTGGAAGCGGTAGTGACCTAGCTGATCTTCAAGGAGGAGATACTAAGGTTGAGTCCCCAACAGCTAGTCCAAGTCCTCAACCAACGTTAGTTTCTCAACCTGAAGTAACTCCTGAAGTATCGGAGCCAAAAACTGAGACGGCCATAGATGCAGACTCTTCTGATATTCAGAACATAGTTGGATGCACTTCAAGTGGACATGGGGAGCTAAGAAGGGAGGAAATGCTGGAAAGTCATGAACTTTGGTTAGGTACACTTGTCGGCTCTTCTCTAGATGAAGGTTATAAATTATTAGCGGGGGGGTCCGTTCCAGATGGCCTTATTTTCAATGGCGACATTCACTTGTGGTGGGTGTCTGCGTCCGATCACACAATCCATCATGGGATAGTAGATGACTCAGGTGAACTTGAAGATCTCGGACCTATTTCTGTAGATGGTGAAATATTTTCAGGTATGGTTGATCCGGATGTTATTCAATTGGATGATGGCTCATTAGGTTTAACTGTTCTCGATGGTTTTGACCGTTCTGGACCTCCCGGGCCAATCTGTCACCTGAGATCGAGTGATGGGCAGAATTTTATAACAGAGAACACGATGCTTGATAAAGAAGATAGGTTCGACCCATCTTTAGTAATTGTAAATGGCCAATGGTGGTTGGCTGTTGGGATACCTTCCGAGGAAGACAGCCTTACTGAAATTTATAAGGGGTTTGATGGACAGAATTTTGTCTATGTAGCAACTGTAGAAGGTGCTGTCCCCGATATTTCATATTTTGATTCAGCATTCCGGCTTCTAACATGCAGTAAAAGCGGGATGCGAAGTTATTCATCTTCGAATGGAGAGGATTGGGGCCTGGATACAATTATCCCATTTCGGGGATGTGATCCTTCGAGAATAACTGGGTCGAATTTTTTCGCATACAAAGTAGAATCAGGGGGTGGTAATGAAATGCCCCCTCCGGTTCCTATGCCTGATGAAAGGCCTCCAACCGAATAAGAGTATCGCTTTCGGCTATACTCCGGCTTCCTGAAGGCCTCTTCGCACTAGGACTCTTGCCAAATGTTCACGATAGTCTTTCGATGCATTTAAGTCAGAAGGTGCCTCTGTGCCTTCAGCTGCAAGATCTCCGGCTTCCTCAGCACTAGCTCCGCTGAGAAGTGCGGATTCCACTGCTTCTGACCTGAAAGGCACAGAATGCATATTTACGAGACCAACTCCCGCATGATTTTCATCACAAACAATGGAAGCGCCAACAATTGCCCAGTCCTGAGCACGACGGTTGAATTTTTGGAAAGACCACTTAGCGTTCGGAAGTTTAGGAACTCTAACTTCAGTTAGCATCTCGTCATCGTTAAGGTCAGTTTCGAGAAAACCAGTGAAGAAGTCCTCTATCTTTATTTCGCGTTCTCCTTCAGGGCCTCTTACAACAACTGTTGCCTTAAGTGCAAGAAGAGCCGAAGGGATATCAGATGCAGGATCGCCGTGGGCTACCGCTCCCCCGATCGTCCCACGGTGCCTCACTTGCGGGTCACCTACGTTATGCGTTGCTTGCGCCAGAACTCCAGCATTTGAAATAACAAGATCATTTTTTTCAACATCACAGTGACGAGTAAGCGCTCCGACTGCAAGATGATCACCCGCGTCACGAACATACTTTAGATCGTCAAGGCGGTTAATGTCTACAAGATATGCTGGCGTTGCCAGGCGAAACTTCATAAGAGGTATCAGAGAGTGCCCTCCTGCTACGAGTTTCGCCTCGTCTCCATGTTCTGCAATAGCCTCAATCGCTGCTTCAGCCGAATCCGCTTGAATGTAATCGAAATTAGCCGGAATCATAGTGCCACCTCACTTGCTTGAAGAACAGCTTTCACTATGTTGTGGTAACCAGTGCATCTGCATAGGTTTCCTTCCAACCCTTCACGCACCTCATCTTCTGTCATTGAAGGGTTCTCTTCAATCATTGAAACAGAAGCCATCACCATTCCTGGCGTACAGTAGCCGCATTGCAGGGCATGGCATTCATGGAATGCTTGTTGGACAGGATGCAAAGTGCCATCATCATTAGCAAGGCCTTCAATAGTATCGACTTCCATGCCGCTTACCTGTGCAGCTAAAACCGTGCAGGACTTCACCGATTCACCATTTAAATGTACGGTGCAGGCACCGCAGGAGGAAGTGTCACACCCGATGTTTGTTCCGGTTAAGCCAGCAGCCTCTCGAATATACTGGACCAGCAACATACGAGGCTCTACATCATGGGATTGATCGACACCATTAATTTTGATACTTACTTCCACACACTTCCCCTTTCTCAGCGTGCAACTGACGTTAGTACATTATTGGCCGTTCTGGCGAATAAACTATGCGTCGACTTTCTTGTAACGGATCCTAGCCCAAATACCCGTTCCTGCCATCATCCCTAATAGGGCTATTAGGCCTGGCTGAGTTGTAGACCATGTAACTTCACCAAGAAAACCCTGACGGCACATCCGTATCACATTGGTGATTGGGTTGATAGCGGCTACATGATGTAGCCAGCCTTCTATAGCTTGAATGGGTGCTTGTCCAACAGATAGAAACATTGAACTGAACATAATTATTTGGGCTATTGCTAACGATTTTAGGGTTTTGAAAGTAAAAACAATTCCCAAAACAAGAAATGACATTACAACAGCCATCCCGACTCCGGAGAGATAAACCATTATTACTCCCATGAGCCCTCCAGGCATATCGGCATTTAAAAACACAAAGGCGACGATAAGAACTGCTGTTATCGGGATTAGGGATCGGCAGAGGCAATATCCCACTAGCCCCCCGATGAGTGCCATTGGTCGGGTAGGGGCTACTCGAAGGCGATCGAAAAACCCGTTCTCTAGATCTGTTCCAGCCAAGCCACCTGCTCCCATTCCCGAGAACGCGGCGCCTTGCATTACCGCCCAAGCTGTCATCCAGTTAACAGCCTTGTCGGTTTCATAACCTTCAAGCTCAACTATTGAAGCAAACGAACCACTAAATGCTACGACAAAAAAGATTGGCATCAGAATCGCAGGCAGTATCAACGATGGTATCCGGCGTAAACGAATTAATCCGCGTCGAATTCCAGCCATGATGACTGCAAACGAAGATACGTTTGGCGCGTTCAGGGAAGTCATTGTGCACGCGCCAAACGCTTACGCAGTTGTCGAATTGACAAGGCAATTCCTATCGAAGCGATAGCAAGTACAATTCCCAAAGATTGTCCAAGGTCAGTCCATGTGAAACCGTGAATGACCATCCGGCGTGTAGGGTCGATAACCCAGGTTAGAGGATTTTTCCTAGCTATAGCCCCGTACCATCCGTCCATGAGTTGAACGGGGAAAAAAGCCGAACTAACAAAAACTGCGACGAAAATTAGAGGAAACGTTGATTGAACGACTTCTTGAGAGCCTGTCCGTAAAGCAATTGCTATTCCGAAACTCCCCATCGAAACTGAAAGCAAAGCTGCTATGAAAACTAGTGAAATAATGCTTGACGCACCTCCTACAATATTTGCTCCAAATAAGACAAGGATGGCTATAAGGACTGCGGCTTGGGCAACTCCATAAATAAATGCACTAGCCAGCCGTGACAAGAGTATCGAACCTCTTGAAACCGGTGAGACAAGAAGTCTATCCATGAAGCAATTTTCAATATCAGCAGCGAGATCGGATGCGCTATTTGTTGACCCGAACAGGACCCCCTGTACGACACAGGCGGGAAGAACAAAATCGAGAAAAGAGACATCCTGAAACGGGAAACCTTCAATTGTCACCGCTTTACTGAATTGTGAGGCATACACCGCAGCTAAAAGTAGAGGGAAAAAAAGACCCGGTGCCCAGGATTGGGGTTGTCGAATCATCCCGAGAATACTTCGGTGTGAGAGCTTCATAACTTGCGGGAAAATATTTTGATTCATATATCCCCTACACCTGGCCGCCCTCAAGCCTTCTTCCGGTCGCATCGGCGAAGACATCGTCGAGGCTAGGTTCGTCAAGTTCAACATGATGAATTTCGACACCAGCATTATCAAGGGCTTTTAGGACATCTGTGATTCCTGTTGTCCCACTAACGAGACCAATAGCTATACGATTTCTTCGGGCTGGACGTTCTTGTCCAAATTGAGTCATAGCTTTTCGGGCTGATAGGACGTCACCCTCTGCAACATCGACTCTTAAAGTAGGAGCCCCTACTGCTGACTTGAGGGAAGCGGGAGACCCTTCGCGGACTATTCTGCCATCATCGATAATAGCGATGCGTTCAGCTAGTTGATCTGCTTCTTCGAGATATTGGGTTGTTAAAAATACTGTTGTTCCTAGATCTTTATTAAGGTTTCGGACTTCTTCCCATAGAGCCATCCTGCTCGTTGGGTCTAAACCAGTTGTGGGCTCATCCAAAAAAAGCACTTCAGGTTGATGAACGAGGGAAAGAGCTAGGTCTAGTCTTCTTCTCATACCCCCAGAGTATGTTCCAACTCTTCGATCTCCGGCCGCGGTAAGACCTACACGCTCAAGTAGCTCTCCACAACGTTTCAATCCAGAACGTTTTGGGAGTCCATGCAAAACACATTGCAAACGAAGTAGCTCGTTGCCCGTCATCAAAGGATCAATGGCAGCATCCTGTAAGGCCACCCCAATTTTTCTTCGCACTGCTGAGGGCTGCGTGGCAATATCAAAACCTGCTACACGAGCAGTTCCGCTGGATGGCTTCAAAAGTGTAGTGAGCATACGAACAGCTGTAGATTTCCCAGCCCCGTTAGGCCCTAGAAAACCAAAGACCTCACCGCTTGAGACTGAAAGATTGATTGAATCTACAGCGATCAAAGAGCCGAACGAGCGCGATAGTTCTTCTGCTTCAATAGGGGCGGTCAAACTAACCCCCTAAGGCGTCTGCGAGTTCAGTAAAAGGCCACGAAGATGGGATACGAAGTGGACCTGGTGCAGCAGGTAACACCGCATAGGCTTCTTCACCTTCTCGAATGAGGCCAAAGTTCTGTCTTGCAAATAATTCAATCTGTTCTGGAGTCTGGAGCTCTTCAGCTCTCTGCTCTAATGCTGAATTAGATGATTGAATATCTGTGAGTTCTTGTTGCTTTGTTGACAATTCTTCTCTTTGGTCGAGCCATAACCTTATTGGTTGTATAGCCCAGATGAGAATGACGACGACGACCGCCAAGATAAAGAGCCAGAAGAGGTACCTGCGGGTTTTTTCCGAAACAAGTACTCTCTGAAGTGGATGGTTAGTATTGGAGGGCATTTATTGCGTTCCGTTAAGCTCTTGGATTCCACGATATGCTGCGGCATCACCTAGTTCTTCTTCTATGCGCAGTAGTCGATTATATTTTGCTACTCGATCGCTTCGTGCCGGGGCCCCAGTTTTTATCTGACCGCAATTCGTTGCGACAGCAAGATCCGCAATAGTTGTATCTTCTGTCTCTCCTGAACGGTGAGACATTACAGACGTGTAACCGTGGCGATTTGCAAGCTCTATTGTTTCAAGCGTTTCTGTTAAGGTTCCAATTTGATTAACCTTGATCAAAATGGAATTTGCTGTAGACAGCTCGATTCCTTTCCCTAGCCGGTCTTTATTGGTGACAAAGAGATCATCTCCAACGAGCTGGACGTTTTCCCCGATTAGATCTGTTAAGTTTTCCCAACCTTCCCAGTCTTCCTCTGCCATACCATCCTCTATGGAAAGGATGGGGAATTTGTCTGTTAGTTGTTTGTAGTATTGGCACATTTCTTCAGGGGAGAATTCTCTGTTTTCTCCAGCAAGAATGTATTTTCCGTCTTCAAAGAATTCGGTACTAGCGGGGTCAAGGGCTATGGCCATATCGTCACCTAGCCTGAATCCTGCTTTGTCAATTGCGTCGACAAGTAATTCGATCGCCGCCTCATTTGATTCAAGATCTGGAGCAAAACCCCCTTCATCTCCGACAGCTGTTGACAAACCTCTATTTTTAAGAACTTCTTTCAAAGTGTGATAGCACTCAGCTCCCCACTGCAAAGCTTCTGAAAAAGAAACCGCACCTACAGGCATTATCATGAATTCCTGAAGGTCAACGTTATTGTCAGCATGTTCGCCGCCATTGAGTACGTTCATCATTGGGACTGGGAGCACATGTGCTGTTGCACCACCAAGGTATCGATATAGGGGCTGCCCGAGATGATTTGCACTGGCTTTTGCCGCAGCAAGAGAAACGCCGAGCATTGCATTTGCTCCTAAATTCGATTTATCATTCGTTCCATCCAGAAGGATTAATTTTTGGTCGACTCCTCTCTGGTCTAGAGAATCCATTCCTACGATTGCACCAGCTATTTCACTATTAACATTTTCAACGGCCTTAAGGACACCTTTTCCTTTATATCTTTCGCCTCCGTCACGTAATTCAACCGCTTCGAATTGGCCAGTTGAGGCTCCTGAGGGTACCGCTGCTCTTCCTTTGAACCCTCCTTGAAGAGTCACGTCAACTTCAACGGTCGGGTTTCCTCGAGAGTCGAGAACTTCTCGTCCAATTATGCTTTTTATTTGGGATGGATTATTAGATTGCATGCTTTCTCAATTGTAATTTTTGCAAGGATTACTATCTTTAGCCCTCTCTACAAGTTAGCGCTTATGGAATCAAATGGTATTGATGTGGCTAATGAGGATTCTGTCATAACGAGTGTTTAAAGAATGACTTACAGGATAAGCCTTTCAATTGAGCTGCTTATTACGGGCTTCTCCCTCCAATGAGGAATTCAACTGCTGAAGGTAATCGACTAGGTCTTCAATCGGAGTTTCCGAGTGATTGAGAACAATTTGTAATTCTTCTAACGAGTCCTTGACTACCGACCCCGGATAAAGCCTTTTAACCCTTACGATTTCTGATGGACGAAGGGAGATGGGAGATATTTTTGCAACCCACTTTGATTCGCCGGTCTTTGCGAGGTTGCGCCCTGCTATTTCAAGAATTCCGAGCTTTCTAGCTTCACACCGAAGCTTTGCCACAGAGAGAAGATTCTTTGCAGCAGATGGAATTGAACCAAACCTATCGATCCACTCATTGTGAATCTCACTAACATCTTCCAGACTTTTACATATAGCGAGTCTTCGATAAGCCTCTAGCCGTAAATCCTCCTGTGAAATGTAGCTGCGAGGTATTTGCGCGGCGACTGGAAGCTCAATAGAAATTTCCTGGAAAGAATGTATCGGCTCACCTTTGAGCGCTGAAACTTCTTCATTTACCAGCTGGCAGTATAGGTCATACCCCACGGAGGCAACATGACCTGATTGCCCAGTTCCTAAGAGGTTCCCTGAACCTCGTATCTCGAGGTCTCTCATTGCAATTCGAAACCCAGAGCCAAGCTCAGTAGCTTCCCCTACTGTCCGAAGTCTCTCATATGCTGTATCGCTCAACGAAGAGCCCTTAGGCGTGAGAAGGTAGGCATAAGCCCTTGACTCTGACCTTCCGACACGTCCTCGCAACTGGTGCAACTGCCCGAGCCCTAGACGATCTGCGTTACTCACAATGAGAGTATTGACTGAAGGCATATCTATGCCAGATTCAATAATCGTAGTGCACACCAAAACATCAAAGGAACCTTCCCAAAAGTCCATTACAACTTTTTCAAGCTTGTTCTCGTCCATCTGCCCGTGCGCTACAGCGATCCTCGCTTCAGGGACAAGGTTTCGAAGTGTTTCAGCCATCTTCTCTATATCTGCAACCCTGTTGTGGACGAAAAAGACCTGCCCTTCTCGTAGTAATTCTCTTCGGATAGCAGCAATGACGATACTCTCTTCGTAGTCGCCAACAAATGTAAGTATCGGCTGTCTATCTACCGGAGGGGTATTCAAAGTAGTTAAATCTCTAATTCCAGTGAGGCTCATCTCAAGAGTTCTGGGTATAGGAGTTGCTGATAGCGTGAGAACATCAATACTTGCCTTGAGTTCTTTAAGCATTTCTTTGTGCTTCACTCCAAAGCGCTGTTCTTCATCAACAACCAAAAGGCCTAGGTCATGAAACACAACGTCGTCGGAAAGTAACCGGTGAGTACCTATAACGAGATCGACTTCACCAGTAGATAGCTGATTGACAACTCGGGATTTTTCCTTCGTGGTGAGGAAACGACTTAGTACTTCTATTCGGATTGGATAGGCGCTCAATCTTGTGGCGAAAGTCTGGAAGTGCTGCTGCGCAAGCAGCGTTGTAGGAACTAGTAAAGCGACTTGTTTATTATCTTGGATCGCTTTGAAAGCTGCCCGAAGCGCTATTTCAGTTTTACCAAATCCAACGTCTCCACATACAAGTCGATCCATTGGCTGTCGCCTTTCCATATCCTCCTTCACTTCTTGAATTGCGATAATCTGATCCGGTGTCTCCTGAAAGGGAAATGAATCTTCTATTTCCCTTTGCCAAGGAGTATCTGGAGGGTATGCGTGACCCTCAGTTGCTAGCCGTTTCTGATATAGGGAGACAAGATCTTCCACAATCTCTTGAATTTCGGACCGAACGCGTGTTTTGGTTTTTTGCCAGTCGCTTCCTCCCATCCTGCTAAGCCGCGGATGACTTCCCCCCGTATAGGGGCGTAATAGGTTGATCTGCTCAGCAGGAACATACAACCGGTCACCCTTTCTATACTCGAGTAGAAAGTAGTCACGCTCTATAGCCCCTATAGATTGAGTGACATTTCCTTTATATATCGCTACCCCATGATGGTCGTGAACAACATAGGACCCAACTACAAGATCCTCATGAAATACTTTGTGGCCGCTAGCGTTTCCTCTTCGAGTGCCCCCTAACCGTTTCCGTCCAGTCAGGTCCTCTTCACATATAACCGCTATTCTCGTAGAGGGGAAGATAACTCCTTGGCAGATTGGGCCATCAATCACACATACAATCTGACTGGATTCTGAGTCGTCTAGCGTTTCAAGAATCTCGGTTTCAACTCCCTCTCGTTCAAATAATTTTGCTAGCGCCTTTCTAGTTTTGCTTGAATTTGCAATGGCATAAATCGAGTAATCTTTATCGAGTAAACGTTGTATCTCATCTCCGAATGAGCTTCTCGGCCCTGTTAGTTGCCATCTTTTAGCTCGAAGAACAGGTTGGCCTTCTTCTTCAGAGAAAGATTTGATTGATTTTGCTGGGACTGGTGCTTGTTGAAAAATTTTGTCGAATGGAACATGCAGTCGCTTAGTCAGGGCCTCATTTTCAATATTCCATGTTTGGGATAGAACTGAAACAATTCGACTCTCATCAAAGGAGAGTTCTTCGGCTTTTCTTTTTGACCTCTCCGGATCTATAAAAATTAACCTACTGCTTTGCGGAAGGCATTCAAGGATAGTTTCTTCTTTATCTACTACCCAAGGAAGCCACGATTCCATCCCATCAAATATTTCTCCATCAGCAATCTTCTCCCAGTGAGCTCGACCCCAGGGGGCGGAAGAGATAAGACCCATTGCTCGATCTTTTACAGATTTAGTAGGAAGGAGTTCACGCGCAGGAAAAATTTGCACCTGTTCTTTTTCCGCAATTGTTAACTGATCAGAAACTGAGAATTGCGCGAGTCGTTCAACTACGTCCCCCCAAAGGTCTATCCTTATCGGAGCTTCGGCGGTAGTTGGATACACGTCAAGTATCGATCCTCGATTTGCTACTTCTCCCTTATTCTCTACTTGAGCTACCCTTCTGAATCCCATTTGGATGAGTCTCTCAAGTGTTTTTTGAAGGTCGATAGCGTCATTCCGTGATACTACAATTGGCTTAATCTCATTTTTTGGAGCGATGATCTGGGTGGTAGCTCTAATGGGCGAAACGACAACTTTTGGGCCTTTAGAGTTTCGAAGTCCCCATGCAATTTTGATTCGCTGGCCCATGGTGTTGAGGGTTGGGCTGACCCGCTCAAATGGGAGTATTTCCCAAGCTGGGAAAAGTTCTACTCGTATATCATCTAGAATAGACACAAGATCAGCGTGTAGATTCGAAGCCTCCTCAATAGTAGGGGTCACAACAAATAGTGTTTCGAGCTTTGCGAGATGGAAATATGAAGCGATAGCTAGAGCATGAGCATTTTCTGGAACACAGACATCTTGAATCGAAGGGCGAGCAAGAGCGAGAATAGACTCTTCTTCTCCGAGAGCGCTAAGGATAGATTTGAAGCTCACGCGTTGAACTTATTCATCGCTGCCTGATAGCCATGTCTTCGGATAAATTCAAGAGCTTCCACAGCCATCAATTTGGAATGTTGCAGTGATTCTCTGTCATCCTTGCTAGGACGACTTAAAACGTAGTCTCGGCCTTTCACTCCCCCCCGAATTGCTCCAATACCAATGCGGATCCTAGCAAACTCTCTAGAGTGCAAGTGATTTTCGATAGATTTGAGACCGTTATGGCCGGCAAGGCCGCCACCAAGTTTTATCTTTATTTTTCCAACCGGAAGATCTAATTCGTCATGGACCACAACTAATTGAGAGGGTACAGAGATACTATATCTGTCCATTAACTTTCTGACGGGTAGTCCTGACTCGTTCATGTAGGTTTCGGGTACTGCAATAACCAGATTCTGATTTTCGGACTTCACTTCGGCACAAAGAGCGAGAGTTTTGCTTTTCCGTAAACGTACACCGAAGTGCTCTTCAAGAGAGTGAATTACTTCTGCGCCAATGTTGTGTCTTGTTCCTTGATATTTCTTACCTGGGTTACCGAGTCCCACAACGAGATAATCTGTTGATCCGCCGAAAGTCTTTTTAGTGCGCCTCTTTCGCCGCACGGAACTAGCTATTCGCTATCTTCGGCTGAAGAGTCTCCATCGTCAGCAGAAACTTCACCCTCATCGGACGCACCTTCTTCGCCTTCTTCGCCCTCTTCGGCAGCAGCTTCAGCCATCGCTTCAGCCGCCATTGCCTCCATAGTGGAACGGGTAACAGTTCCAACTGCAATAGTCTCTTCAAGGTCGACTTCAGTCCGGACCCCTTCTGGCAATGCAATATCCCCAACGCGCACAGACGAATTGATCTCAAGATCAGAAACATCTACAAGTAGTTCATTTGGTATGGATTGTGGGAGTGAAAGCACAGAAAGGCTGAACATAGTTTGATCGACCATTCCATTCTCGTCCCGCACTTTTTTGGCATCTCCAGTCATAACGAGCCTGACATCAACGGAGAGTTCTTCATTTGGGTCCACCCGAACGAAGTCAACGTGAATGACTTCATCTCGAACTGGGTGACGTTGAAGGTCTTTTAATATTGATAGTTGCTTAGATCCCCCTATTTCGATTTCTATGAGTGCATTTAGACCAGCATCAGTTGTTAAGGAGCTGCGCAGATCTGCATAGTCCACGCTAAAAGACATCGGTTCCTGCCCCAATCCATATAAGACGCCTGGGACCCGCCCTTCGCGACGGAGTCGTCTCGTAGAACGACTTCCCAGATCACGACCTTCTTCTGTATTTAATACCAGTTCAGCCATTGCCTATTTCTCCCTGCTTATACATAATCTCGGTTGAGGTTTGCAGATTTCTACCAGTTGAAAAGTCTATCGTTGTGTTCTTCGACAGACACCTAGCTTAGATGCTTCCCCCCAAATATTTCACTTACGCTTGTGTCCTCAAAGACGGCATCTAACGCGTTAGCTATTATCGAGGCGACAGAAAGCAATTGAATTTTTGGAATATTTCTCTCCCCAAAAAGAGGCAGGGTGTTGGTCATGGCGACTTCCTTGATTACAGAATTTTCTAGGCGCTCTATAGCTGGGTCAGAGAAAACACCATGGGTGGTGCAGGCATACACTTCCTTAGCCCCTCTATCTGCGAGCTGCTCAGCTGCCCCCACAATGGTCCCCCCTGTATCGATCATGTCGTCAATCAAAACACAGACTCTCCCATCTACGTCGCCTAATACATCTCCTGCCTCAACACGATTTTTCTGACTTTTAATCCGACGCTTATGGACTATTGCCAAGTCTGCGGTTAATTCGGATGCGTATCTTTCTGCGACCTTTACTCTTCCAGTATCTGGAGAAACGACAACCAAATCATCTCCGAGCGTTCGCATATAATCCACAAGTACTGGCATAGCAGTTAAGTGATCGACTGGTTTATCAAAAAATCCCTGTATTTGGCCTGCATGGAGATCCACCGAAACCATCCTGCTGACACCGGCGGCGCTAAAGAGGTTAGCCAAGAGGCGCGCTGTGATGGGTTCCCTTCCTTCTGATTTTCTATCTTGCCTTGCATAACCAAAGAAAGGGCAGACTACTGTTATGCGTTTCGCTGATGCGCGTCGAGCTGCATCAACCATTATTAGCTGTTCCATAATTGAGTCATTAATGGTCATATCTGGTGTGGCAGAATGACTCTGAATAATGAATACATCCCCGCCGCGAACAGACTCACTGAATCTGCAGTGAATCTCTCCATTTGCAAATTCAGCTAGATTCGGCTCATCAAGCTGGACACCAAGATGATCGGCGATTTCTTGCGCTAGAGGTAGATTGGATCTTCCGGAAATCAAGTGCAATCGCTTCTTGGTTACTAATTCCATATTGCCATTCCTTTGAATCAAGTCAGAGTGTTTAAATCGTAGACCGAAAACCCATTTCTATCAGATGATTTCAGGGGTTGGTCGCATTTTGTATTATTCCAGATTTGCGTTGCTGGCCCGGCAGGACTTGAACCTGCAACCTCCTGGACCAAAACCAGGCGTTCCGCCAGTTGAACTA
>MDTD01119508.1_pt1 | contig 15561 bp, 16 predicted proteins | sample 811221 | NCBI WGS metagenome assembly MDTD01 (sample SAMN05326646, study PRJNA326480) | marine metagenome | isolation source: seawater | place: Pacific Ocean: South West | collected 2011
TACCACCCACCATTTATTAGGACTATATTGGGGGTGTAGCTCAGTTTGGTTAGAGCGCCTGCCTGTCACGCAGGAGGCCGCGGGTTCGAGTCCCGTCACTCCCGCCATCAATTGATAATGATTTTCATCTAGAGGGGCTACAATGCTTCAATCTGTTCTATATACAGAAGATTAAATAATGGTATAAGTGATTCAACAAAACAATATAAGAACCCTCAAACTTTAAGTATTGAGGTAGGTATTGGAGAAAATGATATACAATTTTTTAGCAGATTATTTTTCAATAATAGTTTTTCTATTTATAGCTTTATTTTTAAGCATAGGGTTTATACTTATTAACCTTATTGCATCACCAAGTAATCCTGACCCAGAGAAACTATCAGCTTATGAATGTGGTTTTGAGGCTTTTGGAGACTCTAGGATGGAATTCGATGTTCGATTTTATTTAGTAGCAATATTATTTATTATTTTTGATTTAGAAATAGCTTTTTTGTTCCCTTGGGCAATATCGTTAGGAAATATCGGTTTGCTAGGTTTTTGGTCGATGATGATATTTTTATTAATATTAACAATCGGCTTTATTTATGAATGGAAGAAAGGCGCTTTAGAGTGGGAATAAAAAAATGATTTCATTTGAAGATAAACAAAAAAAAATACCAGTCGAATTTAAAAAACTTGCTAAAGATTTTGCTGAAAAAGGATTTATTACCACGTCAACTTACAATTTAGTTAATTGGGCAAGAACAGGTTCTTTGCATTGGATGACTTTTGGTTTGGCGTGTTGCGCAGTAGAGATGATGCAAACTTCCATGCCTAGATATGATTTAGAAAGATTTGGAGCTGCGCCAAGAGCATCACCAAGACAGTCGGATGTAATGATTGTTGCAGGAACTTTAACTAATAAGATGGCTCCAGCTCTTAGAAAAGTTTACGATCAGATGCCAGAGCCGCGATATGTAATCTCAATGGGTAGCTGTGCAAATGGTGGTGGTTATTACCATTACTCCTACTCGGTTGTGAGAGGTTGCGATAAAATTGTTCCTGTAGATGTTTATGTCCCAGGTTGCCCGCCTTCTGCAGAAGCTCTTTTGTATGGCGTTTTGCAATTACAAAAAAAAATAAGAAGAGAGGGAAATTTAAATAGATAAATTGATAATGATAGAAAAATTAAATAAGTTCGAAAAGTTTATTAACTCCGAGTTAACAAGTAAAATTGTCAAATCAGAGATAAACAACGATGAACTTTTAGTTCAAACAAACAAAGATAATTTATTTGACGTGATTCATTTTCTTAAAACAAATAATGAATGCAAGTTTAGACAATTAATTGATATCGCTGGTATTGATTACCCAAACGAAGAAAAACGATTTTATTTAGTTTATCTTTTTTTATCTCATGAAAAAAATTTAAGAATAAAAGTCAAAATTAATTTTGAAACAAAAGATCAAATACCCTCTTTGACTAAAGTTTTTCCATCTGCGAATTGGATGGAGAGGGAAGTTTTTGATATGTACGGCATAAATTTTAAAGGTCATCCAGATCTCAGAAGAATTTTAACTGATTATAATTTTAAAGGTCACCCTTTACGAAAAGATTTTCCATTAACAGGTTTTAATGAAGTCAGATATAGCGAGAAAGATAAAAAAGTAATCTATGAAAAAGTGAAATTAGAACAAAATTATAGAGACTTTGACTTCTCTAGTCCATGGGATGGCACAAAATATTTAAAAGAAATTAATGAAAATGAAAAACAAGATGACAAAAAAAACTAAAACTCTTAATCTAAATTTTGGACCTCAACACCCTGCTGCACATGGAGTTTTAAGGTTAATTTTAGAACTTAATGGAGAAGTTGTAGAAAAAGCAGATCCACATATTGGGTTATTACACAGAGGGACGGAAAAATTAATTGAAAATAAAACCTACACCCAAGCATTGCCTTACTTTGATAGATTAGATTATGTTGCTCCAATGAATCAAGAGCACGCCTTTGCATTAGCTACAGAAAAACTGCTAAAAATTGAAATTCCTATTCGAGCAAAATATATTCGTGTAATTTTTTGTGAAATAGGCAGGATACTAAGTCATATTTTAAATATAACTACTCAAGCACTTGATGTTGGGGCTTTGACACCATCTTTATGGGGATTTGAGGAAAGAGAAACTTTAATGACGTTTTATGAGAGAGCATCTGGTTCAAGATTGCATGCTAATTATTTTAGAACGGGTGGAGTTCATCAAGATTTGCCTACAAAATTAATAAATGACATTTCAAAGTTTTGCACCACATTTCCAAAAATTATTGATGATCTTGAAGATCTACTTACCGATAATAGAATATTTAAACAAAGAAATGTTGAAATTGGTGTAGTCACAAAACAAGAAGCACTAGATCACAGTTTCTCTGGAGTAATGCTTAGAGGGTCTGGGGTTGCTTGGGACTTAAGAAAATCTCAACCATACGAGTGCTACGAAAATTTAGATTTTAAGATTCCAGTTGGAAAAAACGGAGATTGCTTTGACAGATATTTGTGCAGGGTTGAAGAAATGAGAGAAAGTATAAAAATCATAAATCAATGTATAGAAAAAATGCCAAGAGGCCCAGTAAAGTCGATTGATGGAAAAATTTCACCACCTAAAAGAGATGACCTAAAGCAATCTATGGAAGCTTTAATACATCATTTTAAATTATTTACCGAAGGTTATAGAGTTCCAGCTGGAGATGTATACGCCTCCGTTGAGGCTCCAAAAGGAGAATTTGGGGTGTATTTAATCTCAGATGGATCAAATAAACCATATAGATGTAAAATTAGAGCTCCAGGTTTCTCACATCTTCAATCCATGGATTATTTAATAAGAGGTCACATGCTAGCTGATGTTCCAGCGGTCCTAGGTTCTTTAGATATAGTTTTTGGAGAGGTAGATAGATGAGTTTAAAAAAGGTTCATGATCACCAACCAAAAAACTTTGAGTTTTCAAAGCAAAACTTGAAATTGGCAGACGAAATTTTAAAAAGGTATCCCAAAAATAGAAAAAAGAGTGCGGTTATGCCGTTTTTATATATTGCGCAAAAACAAAATGAAAATTGGATACCTTTAGCAGCAATCAAATATATAGCTAAGTATTTGTCTATGCCCTACATAAATGTTTATGAAATAGCTACTTTTTACACTATGTATAACTTAGCTCCTGTAGGAAAATATTTTGTTCAAGTATGCACTACTAGTCCATGTTTATTAAGAGGAGCAAATAAAATTGTTAACGTTTGTAAGAAGAAAATTTCTCAGAAAGAAAGTCAAATTTCAAAAGATGGTAAATGTTCTTGGGTGGAGGTTGAGTGTTTAGGGGCTTGCGTAAACGCACCAATGATACAAATTAATAATGATTATTATGAAGATCTTGATGAAAATTCAACCAAAAAAATAATCGATTCTCTTTTTGATGATCAGCCTTTGAAACCTGGATCTTACAGAGGAAGAAAAAATACTGCTCCAGAAAAGATAATTAAACCTAATGGAAATACAAATGCTTAAAGAAGAAGACAGAATATTTAAAAATTTATATAATAATCTTGGATGGGAAATTGACAGTGCAATTGAAAGAAAAGATTGGAATAATACAAAGGATATTATCGCAAAAGGGAGAGAATGGATTATAAATGAAATTAAAACTTCAGAGCTAAGAGGTAGAGGTGGTGCAGGTTTTTCTACAGGTTTGAAATGGTCCTTTGCACCAAAAAAGACCTCCAGGCCACATTATCTTGTAGTCAATGCCGACGAGTCAGAACCTGGAACTTGTAAAGATAGAGATATCATGAGATACGAACCTCAAAAACTAATCGAGGGTTGCTTAATTGCAGGTTATGCTGTTAACGCAAATGTTTGCTATATTTATATTCGTGGTGAGTACGTTAACGAAGGTTTAAGATTGCAACAAGCAATTAACCAGGCTTATGAAAAAAAATTCATTGGAAAAAATGCATGTGGAGCTAATTGGGACTTTGACATACACATACATTACGGAGCAGGAGCGTATATATGTGGAGAGGAAACAGCTTTGTTGGAAAGTCTTGAAGGAAACAAAGGTCAACCAAGACTAAAACCTCCTTTTCCAGCTTTAGTTGGCCTTTATGGCTGCCCTACAATTGTAAACAATGTTGAAACTCTTTCAGTTGTTCCAACAATATTAAGAAAAGGCGGTAAGTGGTTTGCCTCTTTAGGAAAACCAAAAAATACTGGTACAAAAATATTTTGCATTTCAGGAAATGTAAATTACCCCTGTAATGTAGAGGAAGAAATGGGAATTCCTTTAAGGACTTTAATTGATAAATATGCTGGCGGTGTTCAGGGTGGTTGGGATAATTTACAAGCTGTTATACCCGGCGGTTCATCCATGCCCTTATTACCAAAAAAAATCTGTGACACGATTACCATGGATTTTGATAGTCTAATTAAAAATAAAAGTGGTTTAGGGACGGCTGGAATTGTAGTAATAAATAAAGATCATGACATTCTTGAATGTATGGCAAGAATAGCAAGGTTTTACAAACATGAAAGCTGCGGTCAATGTACGCCTTGTAGAGAGGGATCTGGTTGGATGTGGAGAATTTTAGAAAGAATAAGAGGTGGAGAGGCAACTTTAAGCGATGTAGATTTATTAGATGATGTAACGAAACAAATTGAAGGTCATACTATTTGCGCGTTCGGAGAAGGATCAGCATGGCCAGTTCAGGGCTTGCTCCGTCATTTTAGAAAAGAAATTAATAAAAAATGTTCAGATGAACCTTTAATTAAAAAGAAAAGAGATATTCCTTATTTAGTAGATCAACATTTATTAGAAAAATAAAATTATGCCAAAGGCTATTGTAAATGGAAAAGAGATAGAGTTTGAAGACGGGATGACAGTCCTTCAAGCTTGTGAAATTGCAAAAGTTGAAATACCGAGATTTTGTTATCACGAAAAACTTTCAATAGCTGGTAATTGTAGAATGTGTTTAGTAGAGCTAGAGAAATCTCCTAAACCAGTTGCATCTTGTGCCATGCCAGCAACAGATGGCATGAATATCAAAACAAATACCCCATTTGTGGAAAAAGCGAGGAAGGGCGTGATGGAATTTTTACTTGCCAATCACCCACTTGATTGCCCAGTTTGTGACCAAGGTGGTGAGTGCGACCTTCAAGATCAATCAATGTATTATGGTATCGACAAATCTCGTTTTAAAGAAAATAAAAGAGATGTTCCGGATAAAAATATGGGACCTCTAATAAAAACCCAAATGACTAGATGTATTCATTGTACAAGATGTATAAGATTTGCTACTGAAATTGCTGGTGTGACAGAAATCGGTGCTATTGGAAGAGGTGAAAATATGGAGATTTCTACTTACCTTGAAAAATCAATGCAATCAGAATTATCTGCCAACGTCATTGATCTTTGTCCCGTGGGAGCTTTAACATCTAAACCATACGCATTTGAGGCTAGGCCATGGGAGCTTAAAAAAACTGAAAGTATTGATGTTATGGACGCCGTAGGATCAAATATAAGAGTTGATACTTATGGCTGGGAAGTAAAAAGAATTTTACCTAGATTAAATGAGGAGATTAACGAAGAATGGATCTCTGACAAAACCCGTTACTCATGTGATGGTTTATTAAAACAAAGGCTTGATACTCCATATGTAAGAGAAAACGGCACTTTAGTAAAAACATCATGGGATATAGCAATTCAAAAGATAGCAAAAAAATTTGCTGAAGTTAATCCAAAAAATGTGGGTGGACACATCGGTGACATGGTTAGTATAGAAAATATTTTTGCTTTTAAAAATTTTTTAAAAAGTTTTGGTGTGACTAATATTGAATGGAAAGAAAAAAAACTCCATATAAATGCTAGCGAAAAAATGAATTACATTTTTAACACATCAATAAATGATATTGAAAATGCCGATCTTATTATTTTAATTGGAACTAATCCAAGACTTGAAGCTACTATGCTTAACGCCAGAATAAGAAAAACGTTTCTAAAAAAGAACCTTAAAATTTGGTCCTTTGGCAATCCTGGCGACTTAAGTTACGATTATAAAGTAATCGGGGAAAACACCTCTAATTTAATTGAACTTTTAGAGGGTAAAAATGAGTTTGGCAATAAATTGAAAGACTCAAAAAGACCTCTTTTTATACTTGGAGAGTCTTTACTTGAATTAGATTCTGCAAATTTTATATTTGAAAAATTAAAAAATTTTCTGATCAAAAATAATCTAGTAAATGAGAATTGGAATTCACTGAATATTTTACTACAAAACGCTTCCTCAGTTGGCGCAATAGACTTAATCACTACTCAGTTAAATCAAAACAATAATTTTGATTTTTTTTCAAAATTAGAGAATGATGAGATTAAACTATTATATCTACTTGGTTCAGACAATTTAGATTATAAAAAAGGTGACAAATTCATAATATACCAAGGTAGTCATGGTGACAGGGGAGCCGAAAAAGCAGATGTAATTTTACCTAGTCCAGCGTTTACCGAGCAAGATGGTCTATATTCTAATCTTGAAGGAAGAATACAGGAATGTCGCAAAGCATCTTATCCAATTGGAGAATCTAAAAGAGATTGGCAAATTTTTAATCTTATTTCAAATACAATTAATAAAAAGAACTTGTTCAAATCTTTTAAAGAAATAAGAGAACTCTCTATTAAGGAAATTAAAAACTTTAAAGAAATAGATTCCTTGCCCCTCAAAAAAACGTCTTCAATAACTGAAAATAATTTTAAATTTATTAATGAAAAAATAACGATAAAAGATATTGATTATTATTTTAGTAACTCAATATCTAGGTCATCAAAAACAATGAGTGAGTGCAGAAATTTAAGACATAATAAAAAACCTAATGGTAGAGAGAATTAATTATGGAATATTTTTATAGTTTAATTAATGAAATTTATAAAATTTTATTTCTTCTTGTACCTATACTTGTTTCTGTTGCAATGATTGTATGGTTAGATAGAAGAGTTTGGGGTTTGGTTCAAAAAAGAAGAGGACCGAATGTTGTTGGTCCTTTTGGTTTATTGCAAACTATTGCTGATGCTCTTAAATATATTTTTAAAGAAATAATTATTCCAGCGAGTGCTAATAAAACTATATTTGTAATAGCCCCAATAGTAACAATGACATTAGCTTTAGTCGCTTGGGCAGTAATACCCTTAAGTGAGACACTTGTTTTATCAGACATCAATGTGGGAATACTTTATCTTTTTGCTATATCATCTTTAGGTGTGTATGGAATAATAATGGGAGGTTGGGCATCTAATTCAAAATACCCTTTTTTAGGTGCGATAAGATCTGCAGCGCAGATGGTGTCATATGAAGTTTCGATAGGAATAATTATAATAAATGTTCTTTTATGTGTAGGGTCACTTAATTTAAAAGATATCGTATTAGCTCAAACAAACATTTGGTTCATAATTCCATTGTTTCCAATGTTTGTAATATTTTTTATCTCAGCTCTAGCTGAAACCAATAGACCTCCATTTGATTTGCCAGAGGCAGAAGCTGAATTAGTTGCAGGGTATCAAACTGAGTACTCTGGAATGATGTATGCCATGTTTTGGCTAGGTGAATATGCAAATATACTCTTAATGTGTGCATTGGGATCAATATTATTTTTAGGTGGCTGGCTTCCTCCTTTAGATATTTATCCATTCAATGTTATACCGGCACCTATATGGATGATTTCTAAAATTCTTTTTTTATTTTTCTTATTTGCAATTATTAAAGCGATTGTACCGCGATACAGGTACGATCAATTAATGAGACTAGGATGGAAAGTTTTTCTTCCCCTGTCACTTATTTACGTTGTTTTAACTGCAAGCTTTTTATTTTATTTCGATTTATTACCAACCAAAGGGGGTTTATGAAATTTAATAGAATATTAAAAACAATTTTTTTATCTGAGTTTTTTTTAGCAATAATTAAGGCTATTAGGGAAATCTTTAGAACAAAAAAAACAATAAATTATCCTTTTGAAAAGGGTTCGATAAGTCCCAGATTCAGAGGTGAACACGCATTGAGAAGATACCCTAACGGTGAAGAAAGATGTATTGCTTGTAAACTTTGTGAAGCTGTTTGCCCAGCACAAGCAATAACGATTGAGTCCGAAGAGAGACCCGACGGTAGTAGAAAAACAACTAGATATGACATTGATATGCTAAAGTGTATATATTGTGGTTTATGCCAAGAGTCATGCCCTGTAGATGCAATAGTTCAGGGACCTAATTTTGAATTTGCCACTGAGACTAGAGAAGAGCTTTATTATAATAAAAAAAAATTATTAGATAATGGTGATAAGTGGGAGTCTGTTTTAGCCAAAAATATTAAATTAGACAAAATATATAGATAAATGCTTGCCCATACATTCTTTTTTTATTTTTTTTCAATTATTGCAATATTTTCAGCCTTAATGGTTATAACCTCAAGAAATACTATTAACTCTGTATTTTTTTTAATTTTAGACTTTATTTCTGTGGGATGTCTTTTCATAATGATAGGCGCTGAATTTTTAGGAATGATACTATTAATAGTTTATGTAGGTGCTGTTGCTGTTTTATTTTTGTTTGTAGTAATGATGCTTAACGTGGCCCAACAAAAACAATCTTGGTTTATTGGTAAAAAATCAAATCACATTCCTACGGGTACACTAGTAGGTGTTTTAATATTTCTTGAATTATTAGTAGTTGTCGGTGGATGGAAATACAAAGATAATGTTGTCAGTAGTTCCAAGCTTATTATAAATGATGAAGTATCAAATACTCATCAAATTGGAAGTGTTATGTACACGGACTATATTTTATTTTTTCAATTATCAGGAGTAATTTTATTACTTTCAATGATTGGTGCCATTCTTCTAACTTATCGTAAAAGAGAAAACGTTAAAAAACAAAGTTATATAAAACAAATAACAAGGGAAAAAGAAACATCAATAGCTCTTAAAGAAGTAAAATTTAACGAAGGTGTAAATATAAATGATTGAAATTGGACTTGGACATTATTTAACCTTAGGAGCAATAATTTTTTTCCTTGGTATTTTAGGAATTTTTTTAAACAGAAAGAACGTAATAGTTATACTTATGTCAATAGAGCTTATACTTTTAGCAGTAAATATCAATTTAATATCCTTTTCAATTTTTTCAGGAGATTTGCTAGGTCAAATTTTTACAATGTTGACATTAACAGTAGCTGCCGCAGAGGCAGCAATAGGATTAGCAATTATTGTTGTATTTTATAGAAATAAAGGTTCAATACGTGTAGAGGATATTCACGAGATGAAAGGATAAATGGAATACGCCATAATTTTTTTACCCTTGATAGGATCGTTAATATGTTATTTCGGTAAAGCAGTAGGAAATCTTTTTTCACAATTAATTTCAAGTTTGCTTGTTTCTATTTCTGCAATATTATCAATAATAGTTTTCTATAGGGGTATAAATTATAATGAATACGGTAATTTTTTAATTTTTCAGTGGATTAATTCAGGTAATTTATTTGTTAATTGGTCTATCAATATAGATCCTTTAAGCTCTGTGATGCTAGTAGTCGTAACATTAGTGTCAGCTTTAGTTCACTTTTATTCTATTGGATATATGGGTCACGATCCACATAAACCCAGATTTATGTCATATTTATCTCTTTTTACGTTTTCAATGTTGTGTTTAGTGGTTTCTGATAATTTTTTACAATTATTTTTTGGTTGGGAAGGAGTAGGTTTATGTTCTTATTTATTAATCGGCTTTTGGTATAAAAAAAATTCCGCAAATAATGCAGCAATAAAAGCCTTCATAGTTAATAGAGTTGGTGATTTCGGTTTAGCGATAGGAATATTTTTAATTTTCCTTTATTTTGGCACCGTTAATTTTAACGACGTTTTTTCCCAGGCTCAAGCTTATGCTAATACAAAGATAAATTTTTTTGGAGGAGAATTTAATTTAATAACTGTCATCTGTGTATTTTTATTTATAGGAGCAATGGGAAAATCTGCGCAATTTTTTCTTCACACCTGGCTGCCAGATGCGATGGAGGGACCTACACCGGTATCCGCGCTAATTCATGCTGCTACAATGGTTACCGCAGGGGTTTTTTTAGTTGTCAAATGTTCTCCATTGTATGAATTTTCTCAAGCTGCTTTAAATTTAGTTGCAATAATAGGAATGGTAACTGCAATTTTTGCTGCGTCAGTAGCACTATTTCAAAAAGATATAAAAAAAATTATTGCCTATTCTACTTGTAGCCAACTTGGATACATGTTTTTTGCTGCTGGTGTCGGCGCTTACCATGCAGCTATGTTTCATTTATTTACTCATGCTTTTTTTAAGGCATTGTTATTTTTAGGAGCTGGATCAGTTATACATGCTTTTAACAACGAGCAAGACATAACTAAAATGGGAGGTGTTTGGAAAAAATTACCATACTCGATGATATTAATGTTGATTGGAACGCTTGCTTTAACCGGGTTTCCGTTTCTGTCAGGTTTTTATTCTAAAGATGCAATTATTGAATTTGCTTTTTCTAAAAATACGACCATAGGAAATTATGCTGTAGTTGTGGGAATCTTCACCGCTTTTTTAACATCAATTTACTCTTGGAGACTATTTTTTTTAACTTTTTTTGGAAGTTATAATAATAAGGATTTGCCCTACGAAAAAACCCATGAATCTCCTTGGATAATGATATTTCCTCTAATAATTTTAGCTATAGGTGCTTTAAGCGCAGGATATATTTTTAAAGAAACTTTTATTGGTATAAATTCTAATAACTATTGGAAGGGGTCAATTTTCTTTTTGAAAGAAATAGATCACGGAAGTATTCCATTATGGTTTTTAATTTTGACTCCTGTAGTTGTAATCTCTGCGATACCAATTACTTATTATTTATTATTAAAAGATAGCTCTATGATAGATAATTTTAAAAAGACTAACTCCCCACTCTACAACTTTTTATATAATAAATGGTATATAGATGAATTATATGAAATTTTATTTGTAAAAAGTTTTAAAAGAATAGGATTATTTTTTTGGAAATCTGGAGACCAAAATACAATTGATAAGTATGGACCTGATGGCGTATCAAAACTTGTCAAAAAATTATCTGACAAGGCAGTCAAATTCCAGACTGGTTATATTTACGATTATGCTTTTGTAATGTTAATTGGTTTATCCGCTTTAATTACTTATTTAATATTAAAATAATGGACTTCCCAATCTTATCCTCAATAATATTCATTCCATTCATCGGATCATTATTTATTTTATTATCAAAATCTCAAAATAATCAAGGCGCAATTTATGTTTCAATTTTTACGAGTCTTGCTAATTTTATATTAGCTCTCTTTTTATGGTATTCTTTTGATCCAACATATATAGGCTTTCAATTCATTGAAGAAAAAAATTGGATAAGTGGTTTTATAAAATTTAAACTTGGTATTGATGGAGTTTCAATACTTTTCATTGTTTTAACAACTTTAATTACTCCAATTTGTGTTATCTCTTGTTTAAATAGTGTTAAATCAAGAGTAAAAGAGTTTTTAATAGCAATATTAATTCTAGAAACTTTCATGATAGGAGTTTTTTGCTCTTTAGATTTAGTAATTTTTTATTTATTTTTTGAGGCAGGATTAATACCTATGTTTTTAATTATTGGAGTTTGGGGAGGACCAAGAAAAATATATTCTGCTTTTAAGTTCTTCTTATATACTTTACTTGGATCAGTTTTAATGCTTGTTGCAATAATAGCAATCTATTGGATTACCGGTACAACAGATGTTACTCAAATTTATCAAATAAAAATTCCTGAAAAATATCAATATATACTTTGGCTTGCATTTTTTAGCTCATTTGCGGTGAAAATGCCAATGTGGCCCGTACACACATGGCTACCAGATGCTCACGTTGAGGCTCCAACAGCAGGCTCAGTAATTTTAGCAGCAATATTATTAAAAATGGCAGGTTATGGTTTTATAAGATTTTCAATAGGAATGTTTCCAAATGCTTCTGAATATTTTACACCTTTAATTTTTATATTAAGTGTTATAGCAATAATTTACACGTCTTTAGTAGCCCTCATGCAGGATGATATGAAGAAGTTAATCGCATACTCTTCAGTAGGCCATATGGGCTTTGTAACTCTTGGAATTTTTACATTTACTCAACAAGGTATGGAAGGAAGTTTGTTTCAAATGATTAGCCACGGCCTTATTTCAGCTGCACTTTTTTTAAGCGTTGGAGTGTTATATGATCGGATACACTCTAGGAAAATCGAGGATTACGGTGGAGTGGTTAATTACTTACCCAAATTTTCATTTTTGTTCATAATTTTAGCTTTAGGAGCTCTTGGTTTACCTGGAACATCAGGATTTGTTGGAGAATTTTTAATTCTCTTAGGCACTTTCAAAAAAAATTACTTTATAGCGATTATTGCAAGTGTGGGGGTTGTTTTAGCTGCAGCTTATATGCTCTGGCTCTCAAAAAGAGTTATTTTCGGAGAAACTAATAATTCTAAAATAAAATTACTCAAAGATCTTAATTTTTCAGAAGGTTTTGTTTTAAGTACTTTAGTAGTTCTAATTTTATTTTTTGGTTTTTATCCAGAGCCATTAATAGATACCATGAGTGTAACGGTAAACAATTTAATAAATAATTATCAATCTGAACTAGCTCAAAATTTGATTGTAAAATAATATGGAAAATTTAAATATACTTTTACCTGAATTAGTTATGTTTATTTCAATTTGCGCTCTTTTAATGTTAGGTGTTTTTATTAAAAATAGTTATAACTTAATTTCTAATCTTAGTTTGTTATTGTTATTGTTAATTGGAATAATAATATTAGATGGAGGTTTAGACCAGTCAGCAATATTTTTGGAGAGTTATATACAAGATCCGCTTGCAAATTTTTCCAAGATATTAATTCTTGTATCAAGTTTTTTTGTTTTTGTATCTTCACAGCAATTTATTAGAGATAAAAAGCTTAAAAAATTTGAATATCCAATAGTCATATTAATTTCATTACTTGGAATGTTTTTTATGGTCAGCGCAGGGGATCTAATTTTATTTTACCTAGGTATAGAGCTGCAATCCTTATCTTTATATATTTTAGCGTCAATTGATCGGGATAATCTGAGATCTACAGAATCTGGTATTAAATATTTCGTTTTGAGTGCTCTATCCTCTGGTTTGCTTCTTTATGGATGTTCTCTTCTGTACGGATTTACTGGCTCAACAAACTTTGAAACAATTAGTCAAACTTTAGATTATAAAAATACAGGAGCTGTTTTTGCCATGGTATTTATTTTAGTAGGCCTTGCTTTTAAAGTTTCAGCAGTTCCTTTCCATATGTGGACACCAGATGTTTATGAGGGTGCCCCTACGTCCATAACTTGTTTCTTTGCGGTCGTTCCAAAAATTACTGGTTTAGTAGTTGTCTTAAGATTTATGGATTTACCTTTTAAGAATATAATTGATGATTGGCAATTAATAATGGTCTTTATGTCAATAGCCTCTATGATTTTAGGAGCTGTTGCAGCAATAGGACAAAATAATATTAAAAGACTTATGGCCTATAGTTCAATTGGCCATATAGGATACATGCTTGCAGGTGTAGCAACTGGTAAGCCATCCGGTTATTCCAGTTCCTTACTTTACATGTCAATTTACGTAGTCATGAATATTGGAGCGTTTTCATGTATATATTTGATGAAAAAAAAAGGTAATTATACAGAGGAAATTAAAGACCTAGCAGGAATTTCAAAAAAAAATCCTTTAATAGCAATTGCATTTTTAGTCGTATTTTTTTCATTGGCAGGGATACCACCTTTAGGAGGATTTTTTGCAAAGTTTTACGTTTTTATGTCAGTCATTGAAAATGAAATGTATATTTTAGCAACGATTGGTTTACTAACAACAGTTATTTCAGCTTTTTATTATTTAAGAATAATTAAGATAATATATTTTGATGATTCCCAGTTAGATTTGGAAGAAACAAAAAGTTTGGGCGTAAATTCCTCACTGACCTTATGTTGTTTAGTCCTTTTAACTTTCTTTCTCTATCCTTCTATTTTAAACAATATTATATATTCTTTATTTAGCTAATGAAATTAATATTAAAGAAATATAAAATATTATCTAGCACTAATGATAAAGCAATAAGTTTGATTAAAAATGATAATATAAAACCAACTTTAATTTTATCTGAAAAGCAAAAAAATGGCAGAGGAAGATATGGAAAAAAATGGATATCATTTGCTGGAAATCTTTTTATGACAATATTTTTCAAAATTAAAAAAAATATTGATATATCAAAATTTAACAAAAAAAATTGTATTATTATAAAAAGGTCACTATCAACAGTTTTGAAGGGTATTAAGATTAAATTTCCCAACGACTTATTGATAAAAAAAAGAAAATTTTGTGGCATTCTACAAGAAACAATAATTCATAAAAACGAAAAATATTTAATAATTGGTATTGGAATTAATATTAATAAAAGTCCAATCATAATTGATTATCCAACTTGTTATTTAAATGAATTTTCTAATAAAAAAGTTGATAAATTTTATATTTGTTCTTTGATTAAGAAAGGTTTTGAAAAAAAGTATTAAATGTATCTTGTAATTGATATAGGGAACACAGAAGTAAAGACTTGCCTTGTAAAAAAAAATTTTAAAATTCAAAAGAAATCTATAATTAAAACAAAATTACTAACTAATAAAATTATTTTCAAACAATTTTCTTTTTTAAAAAAAGAATATATAAAAAGAGCTATCATTAGCAGTGTAGTTCCAGATGCTCATAAAAAAATTAAATATATCCTAAAAAAACTTAAAATTAAAAATAAAGAATTAAAAAATTACAATATAAAAAAATTGATCAAAATTAAATTAAATTTAAAACAAGTTGGGTCTGATAGAATAGCAAATGCTATAAGCGTCAATCAAAATAAGAATAATTATGTCATAATAGATTTTGGTACAGCGACTACTTTTGATATTGTTACAAAAAATCAGTATCTAGGAGGAGTGATTGCCCCAGGAGTAAAACTGTCTTTAAGTACTTTAATTTCAAATGCATCTCTCATTCCTAAATTAAAATTATCAAAAATAAATAATGTAATTGGAAAAAATACAAAATCTGCAGTAAGGTCAGGTTTTTTTTGGGGATATTTGGGTTTGATTGAAAAAATATTAAAACTTATAATAACTAAGACTAGAAAAAAATTTAAAATTGTGATGACTGGTGGTTATTCACATTTGTTTAAGAAGTCTTTAATGGTAAAAAGCACGCTAGACAAAGATTTAACAATTAAAGGCTTAATAAAAGTTTTAAAATGCTATGAAAAGTGAACTAACATTCTGTCCATTGGGAGGCTCTGGAGAAATAGGAATGAACATGAATCTTTATGCTTATGGTACAGAAGAAAATAAGAAATGGATTATAGTTGATATGGGAGTGTCATTTGCTGATGACTCTATCCCTGGTATAGATGTAATTTTTCCGGACCCAGGATTTATTATAGA
>MDTD01073311.1_pt1 | contig 15558 bp, 9 predicted proteins | sample 811221 | NCBI WGS metagenome assembly MDTD01 (sample SAMN05326646, study PRJNA326480) | marine metagenome | isolation source: seawater | place: Pacific Ocean: South West | collected 2011
ATTTTTTTCCTTCGGCGATTTTAATTCCATCTAAACTTCAACCATCAGGAAATGCATGATGAAAGTACGACATTTTCCAACATTTAAACTTCGGTTTACGCTGATTGAGTTACTTGTGGTGATAGCTATAATTGCTATTCTGGCTTCGCTTTTGCTTCCGTCCCTCAGTAAGGCTCGTGGAAAGGCGAGGCAGATATCCTGCCAGAATAATCTGAAGCAGTGGGGGCTCTATATGGCCCTGTATACGGATGAGAATGATGCCTGGACACCATACAATGGGTATCCTGATTCCTGGTTCATGAATATTACCTCGGTGATGGGGAAAAGCATTGACTCCTGGGGTCTTGGACATCGCAACTATGGGGTCTGGCAATGCCCGGAGAACATCCTCCAAATTCATCCGGCACATTATGCAGCCGGGGAATGGTTTAACAGCTATCAGCCCAATGGCAGGTTATCCGCAGTCATGTATATGGGGAATAAATCAACCCGCTTTGTCTATCCGACGCAACTGGTTGGCATGCTGGAAGGGACTTACTATGTCAACACGCCATGGTACAATGATGGACTGGGATCAGTTCCCAATCCGGCATCAGGCATTCAATATGCCCGATATCCCCATAACCTGCAGGTTAACTTGATGTATGCGGATGGGCACGTGGGTGCAGAAGATGGGCCCCTGCCCTACCGAGGAGCCTTTACCGGGGGTTCCGGTCCAGATGCCTATAAGAACGGTCGCATGTGGATCGGTTACTGAGTCTAATCCGCTGTAACTGACGATCCCCTTAACCACTGCCTTAAAACTGGCCTCCTTCTACCTTTGAAGTGAGGCCAAGGAGCCCCTCATTTTTCTGGATATAATCATTTAATCTTGACAACTCAACTCAACTGGTACTTTCAAAGGACTCTTTCATGGTAAACCTTCACCTGCGTTATATAACCATTATTTTATTATTTGCCTGCTTATCGAGCCGATCAACGGCCAGTGACTGGACAGAAATCTATTCCAGTCGCGTTCCAAGTGGCCAAAAACTGCGAGGCTACGGTTCCGTTTCCACCGTCACAACAGTTTATCGGGCAGATAACCTTGGTGAGATTGCGGTCATGCGATTTGTGGCAAGCAGTGAAGCGAATGCGAATACCATCGTCGGCAAGTACCTGGCCGATCTTGATCAGAGTGCAGGAGTAGAATCCACCATCATCAATGGGTATCCCGTTCGAAGACTGCCTTCAGGGTGGATACTTGCGGGATGCATCCAGGGGACGGAAGCCCGATTTGTCAGTGCACAAAGCGAAAAGGCATTTTCAGACCTTGCAGGTACTCAGGCCGGGCAACTTGCCGGGCTACTGACAGGTGCAGTTGCCCAGGCACCTTATCCGGTCTGGCTTGATCGTTTTGATCATTGGGGCTGGGGCATGTACGGCCTGGGTGGCTTCAATAATTACCATAACTGGATGGGTAAAGTCGATGGCAAACAGACGCTTAAAGATCCAACCAAGGATTACGACTGGCTGATCAAAAACCGATATCGCTTTGAGCCCTGGCTGGACCCCACTCATTTCGACAATGGCGACGGGCTGATCAAAAATACGGAATCGGAGTGGATGGTCAAAGGGACCCGCGAAGCAAACCAACCGATCTCGTTTCGGTTATATGGTGCGGCAGGGGGCGCAGAGTGGACTGCCCGTCGCTTCCCAGAATACATGGAGCAACCGGCTCCTTTCCTGATGAGCGGTTGGCACGGGGCTGATCTTTTCTGGAAGGCCCAGCCTCATCTGAGCTGGTTTGCCCCGGAGTTGCATCGCTACCTCGCGCTTAAGGCACAGGAAAAAATGCAGCTATATACGGACGAACCACATGTGATGGGTTGGATGCACCCACATGGTGAACTGGCCCATGACCCCTGGTACGACTGGCATGATGACTACTCGCCACGGGCAAGGGCACACTGGCAGGAGTATCTGAAAAAACAGGGGATTACGTTAGCAGAAACAGCCGCACTTTTTGGCCATCCAGATCGTCCTTTTGGTGACTGGCAGCAGGTGCCGATTCCGGAGTATGCGACCCTTGCAGGACTTAATGGCCGCGTTCTTTCGCTGGGGGGACAATGGTGGTGGCGGCGTGGTCGGGAAAGCAACAGTCAGTCCGATGAGATATTCCCGGGAATTGAACAGAACTGGCCAGGACAAGCCCTTGATACGGCGAAATGGAAACCGATTGAGGTACCAGGAAACGATGCGATCTATGCGATTCTCCCCAAGGCGCTCCCGACGTTTTCCACGACCTGGTTCCGCCGTTCTTTTACGCTGACAGCCGATCAGCTCAGGACCACCCCACTCTATCTTTACTGGTTTCCAATCAGCCACGGTCGTATCCACTCAGGTGATCATGCCCGTTACCATCAGGTTTTCATCAATGGCGAACCTGCAGGTGGAATCGGGAAATGGGGCGCACTTGAGGTCAGCAACCTTCTCCGCTCAGGAGAGAATGAAATTGCCGTGCAGCTTTTTGGGGGAGTGTGGAACGGTCGGATCTTTCTCTCTACGGAAGAGCCGGCCATTTTTCCCTACCTTGGCTCCGAGCGCAATCGGCTCTGGCTGCTCTGGCAAAACTGGCACATTGATGCCAAGTATGATGCCTGGGTCGATATTCTGGAAGGAATGCGCCAGGTTGACCCTGCCCGCCCGATCAAATTCATGGCTCCCATCAAGTTTGGTGCCGACCGCTGGTTGAAACTGGCATCCCAGTATGGGGGGTGGCCGCACTTTACCGGAGAAGGAATCTGGTACTTTCCCTGGTATAAGCGGTATGGCTACCTCTACGGATTACCCGGTACTTCGGAAGTGGCAGGACCGGCCAATAATCTCACCGATCAGTTCAATTCTTTCCGTCGGACATTTCTGGCCGGCCTGGATGGACATGAAGCCGTATTCGTGGCACAGACCTATACCCGCAATCCAGAACTACGCAAATTCTGGGAGGATCACACGGACATCCTCCATCGCATGGGCACCTACGACATCGACGGGCCGCAAGTACTGATTTACCGGTCTACCAAGTCAACGAATATTCTGACGGCCCCAAAACCTCATCCTGAACTCGGCCAAGCAACCCGTCTTATTCAGAGCCCGTGGAACTGGGATATTGGACGAGGAACGCTCCAGACCCTCGGTCATTCTTATCTGTACCTGGATGATGGCGGACTGGCAGATGGCAAGATGGTGGGCTACGACCTGATGATCGACTGCGGCAACGAGAGTATACCCGTTGAATCCATCAACCAGCTGAAAGAGTGGGTTGAAGATGGCGGCACCTTTGTCACGCTGCCATTCACGGGTCGGAATTCACTGGAAGTGCCGGATTCATGGCCAATAGCAGCCCTCACAGGCTGCCAGATAGTGGATATACGACCATCCGGGAAAGATACCATCACCTTTGACAGCAAGCAGAGCCTCTTCAAGGAATTTGCAGGACACACATTCCCGGACAATGGCTCCACGATGGATTATATGGGCAACAATCTGAACCAGTACAGCATTGCCCTTCTCCCTTCTTCCGAGACACAAAGTGAGATGGAAATCATTGCCCGGTTCAGTGATGGCACCCCTGTCATCATCCGCCGCAAACTGGGACGCGGTCAGGTCATTGTGCTGGGGACTGCGTTCTGGCGTCAGGCGGAAGACCGGATGGGCATATGGTGGCCGAAACCGATTGAGTCTCAATTCTTTGCAAACCTGCTGACTGGCATTGGCTTTGAGAAGCCTGTCTGCACCTCCAGTGACGATCTGGTCTGGGCGCAACCCTACCGCTCCAACAATGGTCAGGATACGGTCACCTGTCTGGTGAGTTGGCATGAGGACAAAGACGTGAAGACAACCCTTTATCTTCGACTCGCGCAGCGTCCGGCTAATCTGGTCAGCTATGGCGTTGACGGGGTGGTCAATTTGTCATTCACCTGGAAGCAGGATGCAGGTGCAGGTGAAGCAGGTACAGCAGTGGCAGAGGTCACCATGCCGGCCAAAGAAGTGAAGGTGATCGCAGCCGCGGCGTATAATCCAAGCAGCGCTCTGTCCTGGTGGTGGGAACGGCAGCAGCGTTACTGGCACCAACTGGTGGAACCGACAATTGACCTTACGCCTTATCAATACGGCAAATGGGCCGACCCGGTGCTTGATCTGCGCCAGGATGCAGAATTTTCGTTGGATGGAACGAGCTGGACACCCGCTCCGATGAGCATTCTCAATGCGTATGGAGCGCCACCGTACACACCAGTTGAAGTCCGTAAGCGTTTCTCTGTTCCAGCCAAATGGAAAGCAAACGGAGGGCAGATTCTGCTGATCTCCGCGTCCTGGTCCGGGTACCACTACATGGGGAAAGCCAGACTTTCACTCAATGGCAACCTTCTCCATGATTACACCACTAAGACGTACAACGAATTTGATGTGACTCAAGCTCTACTTCCAGGCGAGAATACGCTTGTATTCAACTTCAAAGGTGACAGTGAGTACAGCGGTTTCTCCGGCAATGTCTGGCTCTATTATCGTCCATCACCTGTCAAAAGCATACCTCTTGACAGCGTCTGGAAAGCAACACTTCATGACAAACCGATTACGTTGACTCTACCCGGTAAAGGTCAGGCACGTTCTCCAGAGCAAAACGTCTTCATCCCGGCGGAATGGGAAGGCCGCTATACAGTTCGCCTCTATATGCAGGGTACTCGGAATTCGGTGCTGGGGGCGATGGTCAATGGTCGATTTGTCCGACGCCACCATCACGGTCTGGGTGAGACCTGCGATATTGATATTACGCAGCAACTCCGTTTTGGTCAGACTAACAGATTGGTCCTGCCTTCATTCGACAACCAGACAAACTGGCACATCTCCACTATGCGTCTGGATCTTTATCCGCGAGCGAAGGAAGGACAGATGTCCACAAACAGCAGAACCTTATCCAACCCGTAAGAAGAAGGTAAGGCAACTGAAGAGATAGAAGTCATCCCATAAAATTCTGATAATGTAAGTCACCAACATCCCCTAACTGGAAGGTCTCCCATGATGTGCAGCACAGGAGAAAACGCGCAATATGGCTCCACATGCTTCTGGACATGTTTTTTGCTGATCCTGACAATCTGTCATACAAGCATACCGCTAATTGCACAAAGCGTCGATATTGCTCCCATGACCTGGACGGAACGCTCAGACTGGGTAAATGTGAAGACCGATCCGGCACTGACGGTACACGCCGTGGGTAATGGAACCACTGACGATACCAATGCCATTCAACAGGCTCTGGATCTGGTTTCAACCTCTGACGATAAATCAGTGGTTTACCTGCCAGCGGGTACGTACCGTATTTCCCAAACTCTCTACTGGACGACAGGGCAATACTGTATCAAGGGGCGTGCACTTTATGGCTGCGGAAGCAACACCACGGTGCAATGGTATGGTGCTTCAGATGGGGTCATGTTTCTCTCCACTGGCAATTCCAAAGCCCGGTATTATGGCATCAAGTGGGATGGCAGGGGTGTTGCAGCTGAAGGGATGCACTTTGAGCCACGCTTCCTGAGCAACCCGGCTCAGGGCATTGCGGAGGCCCCCCTGCGGATTATCAACAGCGCCTTTGTCAACTTTACCGGGGTGGCGCTGAATTTCTGGAACCGCTCACATACGGAATGGACAGGCGAGGCCCTGATTCAGAACTGTCTCTTCTACAACAGTCAATTTGGTTCCCAGATTGGCAAGGATCATTACAACAATTACGAATACATCTTTCAGGACTGTCATTTTGAGAACTGTGGCACGGGTATCGATGCGGCGAAGAATGCGGCTCAGATGGTCTACAACACCCGCTTCATGAACTCGGCAGTCACTGATCTGACAGGCGAGCAGAGCATCCGGGCAAGGCACTGCATCTCTACCGGTTCAAAGGTTTTCCTGAAAGTTCCAGAGTATTTCGGCGGCGGAGCCAAGCATGTGATTCAGGACTGCTGGATTGATTCCTGGACCAATGCGGCCACCGGCTTCAATGGTGGCGCGATCAGAATCGATAAAAAGAGCTACAGCTATGTGTTTGACTGCAAGTTCACCAACCCACCCAACAGTGAACCACCCATCAACATGGTCAATAAATCCTTTGATGTGCCAAACAGCCTGCTGGTCTCTAACAACACCGCCACAGGTTTCACCAATCAGACCGCCATGGTCACGACAGGAACAGGTGGAGGAAGTGCCAATGTGCTACCAATTGAGGTTGCTCCCGCTTCACCACATGTCGGCATCACCACGATGCTGGAGAGCCCTGACCACATCTTCCTGAAACCGACTCCCATTGATGACTCTACCCACATTCTGGATGTGACCCAAGCTCCCTATTCGGCTGACAAGACCATGTCTGCCAATGCATCTCCCGCCATTCAGCAGGCCATCAACGACGCAAAAGCAGCTAATAATGGTACGATTGTCTATATACCAACCGGTCTTTACCGGATGGATACTACCCTAACTGTCACAGGTGGAAACTATGTCATTGAGGGGGCAGGACACAGAACTCAACTGGTCTGGAACGGGGTTGATTCAGGGGTGATATTTTCTGTGGATACACCGCAGGTACTGGCCATGCGTCAATTCAGGATGCTGGTTCCTGATTCAAAAATCACGACCGTGGGAATCAACGTCACGGCATCCGGAGTGGCAAAGCTGACATTGGAGGAAATCTACCAGCAGGCATACTTTGGAGGCACAATTGCCATGGTAGGCCCTTCTCAACCCAACCCAAGTATCATCCTGAACGATCTGCCAGCAAAATCACAGGTCTTTCTCGACTCCATTGCGATAGGAGGTCTGACGATTAATGGCTGCGACCAGGCAACCATTCTGGGCCAAATGGCATTATCCGGCCGAGTCATTGTCAATGGGGCAGCAGTACAAGATGACGGATTCCTTGGCTTCAGCTATCTGAACGCCATGGTGTATACAGGCGGGGATACTGGCGAGTACGATGTCAATATTCATGACAATCGCAGCTTCGTTGCTGCTGAGTATTACAATGAACAAGCCTTCAACAACCTGCACATGACCCGGGGTGAGGGACAAACATCCGGTCGAGTCACGCTTCAGGGATTTCGCCAGGCTGCCGTAAACAATAATACCGCGATTCAGGTGGATAATTATCAAGGCCGCCTTTTCTACGGACCGCAGAGTTTTGAAAATCGGCTTGGCTCAACCTATATGCCGAGCAAGGTGACACACACAGGCAGCAATGCCTTTGAGCTGGTATTGGTGATGAACAATTTCCAATTCGATGTTCCGGTCTTTACGACAGGCTCAGGCTGTACGCTTATCAGCCAATACAATAAAAGCACTTCGCCACCCACAAGTCCACCGATCGTCACCACGATGCTTCCCAACACACCAGAGTCTTTGAGTGCGCAGAATCTGCAATCTATCGCGGCTGGTCTTGATCATCTGCGGGAACTGGGACTCGAACTGCTTAAATACCTGGAATCGATGGAGCCGCCACAAACATCTTCTTCGCTATGGCAGGATGATTTCTCCGGGATTGATGGCACGGAAGTGCTGGCCAAATCCGGCAGCGCAGGCGGCTATAGTCAAGGCGACCTTTATCCGACAGCAGGACCGATCGACTACTTTCTCTGGTATTCAGGCGTAACAGCCTATGATGTCAGCCTGGGTACAGAGTTCAACGCAGTCGGGACTAAACCCGGATTGGTTTTTCGCAATCTTTACGGTGCTGACATCACTACCAGTTTCGCCGGGTTTTCATCTGGCGAGATTGATATCGTCGAGGCCATGAACTGGAATGAGGGACAGATCACTGTTGATCAAGTCAAGGCGTTAATCCTATTCTTCGATTATTATAAAAGCGGTTTTCTCTATCCGCTGAGCCTGGGAATAGCAGCGTCCGATGGTGGTGCCGGGATATCCTGTCTGAAATCCTACAACACTTCGGGTATGGTGGTATCGACTGCTTTTGAGGCCCGTTATTCAAATGAGAGTGACCTGCAGACCCTGACTGACTATCTGAACAACAATGGTGGTTACCTCAAAGTCACCGCACGGATTCCTTCAGGCCAAATGACCTCCACCGCGAAACTGGGGGTTGCGGACCTGGCATTGACCCTGCCCTTTTCGTGGGATGATGATTTCACGCAAGTCACCGGTGCAGGAAGTGATATGAAGAACCTTTCCGGCAATGCAGGTTCTTTTGGCAGTGTGACTTTGAGTCCACAAGGTGCCTTCCTTGACTACGTCCTCTACCACGAAGGGACAACTGATTTCAGCTGGAACTTCAGTGCAGCTCCTACAGCCACAGGAAGCAAGCCAGGTCTGATTCTGACCAATGTATCAGGGGCGACAGTCCAAACGTCGTTCGGGGGAATGGTAGCGAAAGATATCAACATTGCAGCTCAAATGGGTTGGAGACCTGGAGAGATCACGACGGATCAGGTCTCCAATCTGGTGCTGACCTTTACCTATGAACTGACAGGTTTCAGTAATATGATGAGTGGAGGATTTTCCACGAAGAGTGGTGCGAATCAGTCACTGGTCTTAAAAGCATTTCCCGCGACGACCGGCGCCACAGATGCCAGCTTCAACATGAATACAGTGAGTACAACCCAACTTCAGACTTTCACAAATTATCTCAATGCCAATGGCGGGGTGATGAGCATTTCATTCCTGATCCCGTCGGGGAATGCAGGCAGCAATGCGACCATCAAACTGGCCGACCTGTACATTTCAGACAGCAGTCAGTAAAGGCAGATGAAAAGAACAGCTGGTGGCAGCCGAAACAGGCTGCCACCAACTGTTCTTTGCAAGGCCTTGGCAGGACCAAATACTGCAATCAATATTCCGGGTAGGGATCTTTGTATTTCAGCGCGCTGAAGTAGTAGGTTTGGCCATTTTGAGCGTACAGGGGAACGAGGGGGCCGGTATACCATTCAATGTGGCCGTCGCCGAGAAGAATGTTGATCCCTTTGGTCAGGCCACCGGCATTGGTGGTGAAGACAGGATTATTGGCATAAAACTGGGTTCTGGTACCGCCATAGGAATGGTTGGTGCGCAATGGTCCCGTGCCGTTGCTGGTGCGATAGTTCAGATCCTGCATCAGGATCGTATCCGAGTTTATATGGGTGGTCTTGGTCTGACAGATAATCCCTTTGCTGTTGTACAGGGAAGGGAAATAGGTGTAATTCATACGACCGGGGTCTCTGGAATTTGCGGCATCGTCAAGCGGTTTGACCTTGCCGATGGATGCACATTGCCAAACATTGAATGAGCCCAAATACGGTTTATAACGAGCGACCAGGTTCAGCCCTTTGCTGGAATTGTAGTAATGAGAAGGATCGCCACTCAAGGAACCATTTGTGGGTTGCACAGGAATGTTGTCGTCATTGTCATCGGCATACATCATGATAGCCAGACCGCACTGTTTGAAGTTGGCACCACAACTGATTTCGCGAGCCTTTTCACGAGCTTTGGTGAGGGCTGGAAGCAAAAGCGAAGCAAGAATAGCGATCACCGCTATAACTACCAACAATTCAATGAGGGTGAAAAAACGATGGGATGTGGGATGTGGAGCCATGGATAAGGTCCTCTTTATGACATTCAGATTTCTGACCAGCAATGACTGGCAAAACCAGTATGCTTTTAAAATCTGTACCGGAATCTGATTCCATTATAGCCAGGAACCACCTATAAATCCTACACCAAAATTTGATCAATTTTGGCACTTTTTTATCATCGGGCACTGAGAGTTTTATCATCATGAAACAAAAAGAATACGACTACTCGCCCCAGATCAGGCTTTCGAAACGCTGATTGAAGACCAGGTGACTTTTGCGGTATTGCAAAGGGGTAAGTCGAGTCATATTCTGGAACCAGCGGGAGAAGTGAGATTGGCTGCTGAAACCGAACATCTCGCTGATCTCAGCGCAGGTCAGCCTGTTGGCAAAGATTTCGTCTGCAACGCGATTGAAAATGCACTGGTTGAGATAGTCTTTAGGGGTCAGTCCCAGATATCGCCTGAACAAGCGATCGAGCTGCACCCGGCTGAGTTCGGTGGCACGGCAAAGCTGACCATAAGGAACAGGCCCGTTTACCTGAATCCCCTGAATAAGCCTGATGGCATGGTGCACCCGAGGATCCAGTATTTCCGGGCGATTGACAGTCATGCCCTCTGTAACCATCATATTAATCCAGTACTCGATCCAACGAAAAAAGCATTGCTCCAAGCGAGGCCACTGAGCCAGGGACATCTGGACCGGTACCTTTTTCTGCTCGAATGATTCGAAAATATCGCTGTATGCATCACTGAGCTGGTGTGACTGCTCAATGAGCTCAGGATATTGTGACAGTGGGAAGACCAAGGCTTTTGACTGCTCAAAGAGGGGAAGACCTATTGACCAGTCGGCGAGCCACCTGACAGAAAGTAATTCGGCATCCTCGCTGAAATCGTGCACGCGTGCAGGTAAGGGTGGAGGTTGCATGACCTGCCCCGGAAGGGCAACGGCTTCGTGATCACGATCCCAGTGAATGCGTATTCTGCCTCGCTTGACGATCCAGAATGACCAGCCATTGCGCCGGGCATTGCGGTACTGGCGGTATTGTGGCAATACCGGACGGCAGTAGACCCGGTCAAGCCGGACATTCAGACGCTGCCAATCGCCATATGTCAGAAAGCTGGACATCTCAGAAGGTCTGATAGGTTTTCATGTTGCATGATGATCCCTAGGAACAAAAATGGTTTAATTTTACCAAAAGATCATATCGCTGAAGGGGACTGCTTTCAACAACAGTTGCTTGCGACAGGTCAACCAAAGGGCTACAGCCTGGATAGCAAGCAGCTATACTTTTACTGGAATCCATGAATGGCAAAATATCTGAAAGCCGTTTCTCTGCTTGAGGAACGTATCAAACATGGCGACAATCTGGTCAACGAATTTCCCCCGGAGCGCAAAGTGCTGATTTTTTTAGCGGGGAATGAGGCCAGCAATACAACTATCAAGCTTGCTAAGCTGTACATTTCCGAGAGCAGTCAATAACAGCTGGAGATAAAAAGACAGTTGGTGGCAGCCGTTTGGCTGCCACCAACTGTACTTAATTCAATCTTGAGCAACAACTATACGTTAATATTCCGGGTAGGGATCTTTGTATTTCAGCGCGCTGAAATAGTAGGTACCACCCTGCTTGGCATAAAATGGTACCAACGAACCTGTGTACCACTCGACATGCCCATCGCCTAATAAGATATTCAGGCCTTTTGTAAGACCACCTGCATTCGTAGTAAATGATGGATTATTTGCGAAAAATTGAGTTCTCGTACCACCATAAGAGTGATTAGTCCGCAAAGGGCCAGTACCATTGCTGCCCCTGTAATTAATATCCTGCATCATAACAGTATCTGAATTTACATGAGTCGTCTTTGTCTGGCAGACGATCCCTGTTCCATTGAACAGAGAAGCAAAGTAGGAATAATTCATTCGACGTGGATTGGAAGAGTTGGCATTGTCATCCAATGCTTTGACTTCACCAATACTTGCACATTGCCATACCTTAAATGATCCTACATAAGGGCCAAAACTCTCAACCAGGTTCAATCCCGTACCGGTCTCATAGTAAAACGAGGGATCACCACTCCTACTGGCATTAGTTGGCTGCTCTGGGATGTAGTCGTTATTATCATCGCCATACATCATGATAGCCAACCCACACTGCTTAAAATTGGCAGTACAACTAATCTCGCGTGCTTTTTCGCGCGCCTTCGATAAGGCAGGCAAGATCAACGAGGCGAGAATACTGATTATCGAAATCACAACGAGTAACTCAATCAATGTGAAGCGTAGATGGTTCCGAGTACTTTTTCTCATGACAGATACCCTTTCGGTTGTATTTTGTTTCAGCAGTAACAGCCACTTTGACCTGTTACCTGTAACACTTTGCATTTTCCGGGAGATGTTGAGATCTCTTATTTCTTAAGACAGTATAGATAAAGAGAAGCACAAGTCCCATATCACAACCCAATCATTTCTGTCGTTTTTTTATCATAATTGTACTGTACCAAGAAGCAATATTTCAACCAAAACAAATTCCACCACCATAAAGCACACACATATTCAGTGCCCTTGATCCACATCATTGGCTTCATCTAAAACAAGATTAATCCTTCTGAAAGCTTTTGGTGTATTGTGGGTTAATTTTTGAAACCAACGCGTAAAATGGGATTGACTACAAAAACCAAGCATCTCACTTATCTCACTGCAAGTCAGCCGATTTGCCAGAACTTCATCCTTTGCTCGCAATAAAATGCATCTATTTAAGTACTCTTTAGGACTCATGCCAAGTTGCTTCCTGAATATGCGGTCAAGCTGGACCCTGCTGAGTCCTGTCGCTTTGCATAAATTCTCATAGGGTACAGGACCACTGACTGGGATAGCTTGAATAAACCTAATTGCACGATGAACGCGAACGTCAATGCTTGCAGGTCTATTCATCTCAAGACCCTCTGACTCCATCATATCCATCCAAATCTGCACCCACTCCAAGAAACAACCTTCAATTCTCGGCCAGGTCAACAAAGGCATAGGAAGTGGATCTTTTTGATCTGATGCATAAAAAATATCGCCATATAAGTCGAGAAGTTCATATGACTTTTCTGCCAGATCGGGATACTGAGATATGGGAAAAACCAATGCATTTGGTTGATTAAATAAAGGCAAGCCTATCGGCCAGTCTGCCAACCAGCAAATGGACAATAATTCTACATCATCACTAAAATCATGTATCCGAACGGGTAATGGTGGGGGTTGCATCACTTGTCCAGCTTCTGCAATTGCCTCGCAATTATGGTCCCATTCAATCCTTACTTTACCTTTTCGCACAATCCAAAATGCCCAACCGTCTCTACGCATTTTTCTATAATGTCGAAATTTCGAATGAACAGAACGGCAGTAGATCCGATTAAGTCGCACATTGAGTTGTTGCCATTCACCAATTTTCAAAAAGTTGGACATGTCAAAGATTGACCCGGTATTTATGTTGCATAGAGGTTGTAATCCCCCTTTCAGAGGGCGGCATTACGAACAATCGGTAGATAGCATTGGTTTCTGAATGTGGTAGTCATGTGGGCTGGCAGCAGCTGAGAGCCCACTGTTCGTGGTCACAGGGAGTGCCATATCCTCTTGTTGGTGAGTCTATTCACTACTAAGTCAAAGGCAACCTTTATAGTGGAGCAGTATATGGCCTCATGAGTCAGCAAGAATAACATAACTATTACATAACGGTTTAGATTTGCTAAGCGTTTCGTCCTTGTGGCAATATTCCTTTCACCAACAGTTGCTTGCGACACGTCGGCCTTAGGGCTACAGTCTGAATAGCAAGCAGCTATACTTATACTGGAATCTATGAATGGCAAAGTATCTGAAAGCCGTTTCTCTGCTGGAGGAACGTATCAAACATGGCGACTATCTGATCAACGAATTTCCCCCGGAGCGCAAACTGGCGGAGGAAATCGGGGTCAGCTACATGACGGCCAGGAAAGTGACTCAGACACTTATCGATCGCGGATACCTGCATCGAAAAGATAATGGGCGCCTGGATGCAGCAACGCCGAAGACTAATAAGTGCCGACAGATTGCCTTTGTCTCGCCAGCATTCAAAAGCCCGACCTTCCTGGCGTGGATGCATGATACCGTGGCAGCAGCAGATTCTTTCGGGGCGGAAGTACGGCCATTCGACTACATGCATTATAATGATGCCATCTTCCCACAGCTTTTCAGTACGTTTGACGGGATCTTTTTTGTTCCTTCTTCAGGTGAAATCCCTGAATCGGCGATTAAGCGCATGCAGGCAGCAGAAGGCATGGTGATCGCATTAGATGTAGACCTGTCACCAGCAGGGATTGCCAGCGTGCGCACACGGACGGAATCGGGCATTGATCTTCTGGTGGAGAAAGCGTTGGAATTGGGTCATATGGACTTTCTTGCAATCAATACGCAGCCGTATAATGAGGTTATGAAGACCCGCCTTACTACGCTTGAGCAGGCAGTTAGAGAAGCAGGAGCATCACTCGATATCCTCAACCAACCGGTAACTCCGGGCGAAAACTCGACAGATGCCGCAGCAAAGGTGATGCGTTCCTATGTACTTGAGGGGAATTTGAAAGCGACGGTGATTTTCGGCCTCACAGAATACATCACCATTGGTACGGCACGGGCACTGCTGGAAATGGGAATACGGATTCCTGAGGATCTTTCAATCGTATCGGTGGTGAATGAAGGCATGTCCCGCTTCTATTTCCCGGCCATCACAACAGTGGAAGAGGTAGATGCAAAACCGTTCATACGACGTTGCATTGCGAATATCGAATCCAGAACCTGGTCTGGCCCCATGCTGCTCGAACAACAGGAATCGACATTGACGAATGGTGAATCACTGGGACCATCCAGAACGGGAGAGCTGTCCTTTTGTTGATTGTATCTGGAGCCGGGCAAGCTCCAGATACAGATCGTGCCAAGGCTGTTAGTTTGAAGTATTACCGGAGATGATGCTTTGTCCGGCTGGCAAACCGTTTTGGATGTAGCGCTCGATCATGTTACCGGCGGGGTTCTCGTAGTGATTATTGGTAATCTGGACTGAAGTCAAAGATGAACCACTGCGGACATTGATGACATCAATATACGAATCGACATTCTGCATGTTGGGACTGATAAAGAGATTACTATCAATAACCAAATCACCAAGAACGGTATTATCAATATACATGCCATACAGACCCACTTCGAGGAACTGGTTGTTCTGGATCACGGTACTATCGCTCCCATACATGGAAACACCATTACTCTCACAACCATCCCAGATATTATCAAAAATGATCAATTGACTTATATACGATCCGATAACCAATCCACGAAAATGAGCATTGTAGGTACGATTTTTCATAACTGAAATATCCGTTGCTTCGTAACCGGCACGTGCCGCTATGTGGATGCTGCCATGGCCGGCATTATTCGTTGGATCGGCATCGGTGTGCGCCATGGAAGATTCACGAATGGTATTGTCATAGACGGTGATGCGATCCATAGCATGGGATGCATAGGAAGACTCCGCATTCAGGTAAATCCCAGCCTGAGAAGCCTGATTGGTCTCATTGAAGGCAATATCGACATCTGCTCCACCTACACAGGTAAGTCCTCTGCCATGGGCCTGACCAAAACAATAATTGCCGATGACCTCCACGTGCTGACATGGGTCTGGATCTTTATTGACATAGGACACAACCGCGACCTGATCATCACCGGGATTTCTTACTTCGTTACCGATTACCTGAACGTAGTTTGAGGCGCGGGTGGTATGAATGCCATCTGCCCAGCTGCTTATCACCAGGTTGCCGGCGATTAGTCCATTACTGGCATAGTTCTCTATTATGATGCCGGCACCGGCAACATTACTAATCCGGTTTCCTTCGAGCAGAAATTGTGAAGCAGTATTGACATAGAATCCGGTACTGGTGCTGGCGCCGGAACGGGCAGTTCCAGCTCC
>MDTD01114526.1_pt1 | contig 15558 bp, 14 predicted proteins | sample 811221 | NCBI WGS metagenome assembly MDTD01 (sample SAMN05326646, study PRJNA326480) | marine metagenome | isolation source: seawater | place: Pacific Ocean: South West | collected 2011
CTATCAATCTGGAAAAAAAACACTTTCCAGTATTACTTGATGAATTAATCAAGATCATTTCCCCTCGATATAGTGGCACTTTTTTAGATTGTACTTTTGGTGAAGGCGGTTATTCAGAAAAAATTTTAGAAAATAGTAAAAATAAAATTATCGCATTTGACAGAGATGTAAATGCAATCAAGTTATCAGATAAATTTAAAAAATATTATAAAAATAGATTCGAATTTTATAATAAAAAATTTAGTAGTATCAATAATTTAGAATCACAAAATATTAAAGCAATTATTTTTGATCTAGGATACTCAACTAGCCAAATTTTCGAAAAAGAAAAAGGATTATCTTTTAAATTTGAAGGAAAACTTAATATGAAAATGGGAATTAATTCATTTTCAGCGCACGATGTAGTTAATAAATTAGATAAAGAGGAGCTTGCAAAAATATTTAAATTTTATGGTGATGATAAAGATGCACGTAAAGTTGCTAATGCAATAATTAAAAAAAGAAATAATGGTTTTCTTTCAACAAAAGATCTGGTCGAATTAATTAATAAAGTAAAAAAAAAATTATAATTTGAAAAAAAATAAATCAACAAAAATTTTTCAATCTTTGAGAATTTTTGTCAATCAAGAAATTAGTGAGTTGATTTATGGCCTGATTAATGCTTACAAATTGTTGCCGATTGATGGTTATATTGTGGTTATTACATTCCATTCTTTAGAGGATAAGATAGTAAAATTTTTCTTTAAAAATTATTCACAAGAAAAAGGAATTTCAAGGTACTTGCCAAATTTAAAAAATACAAACCAAATTTTTCAATTAATAAATAAAAAAGCTATTGTGCCCTCTGATAAAGAAGTAAAAATAAATAAATCCTCAAGATCTGCCAAATTAAGATACGTAAAAAAAATAAAAGATGGAGCAAATTTTGAAGAATTTATTTTAAAGTTTCAAAATTTATTAGATATTGAAAAGATTGGAAAAAAATTATGCTAAGAAAAATATTTATTATAATTATCTTATTATTAATAATTTCAACGACTTATATTAAAAATTATACAAAAAAATTAGATGAAAAAATATTTGAAGTAAAAGAAAACATTAATTATTTAATTAGTATAAAAGAACTAGTTCAACTAGAGAATGATTATCTTAGTTCTCCTTCAAAATTATTAGACTTTTATAATATATATTTTGATAATGAGCTTAATTACACATTAAGAAAAAACATCGAAATAATTAACGATATTAACCAGATAAATTTTGAAAAAATGAATAAAAATGAACAGTGAAAATAACATTTTTAACTCTGAAAATGATTTTGATAAACTTAGTAATAAATATGGAAAAAATAGATTAAATATTTCTTTTAATAGGGTAGCATTTATTTTTTTTATTTTCTTATTAGTTTTATTTATTTTCTTTTTAAAGGCATTATATTTAACCGGAAAAAAGCTTCCAGAAACTAATATTATCGGTTTAAAAAAAGAAATTAGGAGTAATATATTAGATAGAAACAATAATATATTAGCTAAAACTATAATTACTAGAAATATTGGAATTAACCCTAATTTAGTTATAGATAAACAAAAATTACTTTTAAATCTTAAAATACTATTTCCAAATAAAAACTACAACGACATAAAAAAAAAGCTCGAAGGCAAAAAGTTTTTTTATTTTGCTGAAGAGCTTAATCCAGAAAATTATGATAAATTGATTATGTTAGGAGATAAATCTTTGATTCCTGAAAATAGAATTACAAGGATTTATCCTCAGAAAAATCTATTTAGCCACATTATTGGACAAATTGATAATGATAATAATGGAGTATCTGGAATAGAAAAAAGTTTTGATAAAAATCTGAAAGAAAAAAATAAAGATTTAATTCTTACCGTTGATGTTAATTTACAATATTTAATTCGAGAAGAGCTTATTAAATTTCAAGAAATTTTTAGAACTATCGGATCAGCAGCGATTTTAATGAATTCAAATAATGGTGAAATTTTATCACTTATTTCTCTTCCAGATTACGATCTTAATAAAAGATATTTTTTTAAAGATAGAAATTTAATTAATAGAGCTACAAAAGGTGTTTATGAATTAGGCTCGGTTTTTAAAACTTTTACTTATGCCGCAGGCTTAAAAGAAGGCATTATTGAGCCAGATACAGAATTTAAAAATTTAGATAAAAAAATATACTGTAGTAAATTTCCAATTGGAGAATATGATGAAAAAATACCAACAGATTTGACAGCAGAACAAATTCTAATTAGATCTGGCAATATTGGCTCTGTCAGAATTGCACAGAGAGTAGGTGAAGAAAAATTCAAATTATTTTTAAATGATTTAGGTCTACTTAATACATTAGATTTTGATATTGAGGAGATTGGAAGTCCTTTAAAATTTAAATGGGGAAAATGCAAATTAGCTACAGTCGCATACGGGCATGGTATTACAACAACACCATTACAATTAGCAAAAGGTTATTCAATAATTTCTAATGGTGGTTATGATGTAAAACCTACTTTAATTTTTAATCAAAAAAAAAGAGATATAAAATACAATCAAATTATTTCTGAAGATATTTCGAAAGAAATCAACATAGCTTTGAGAAAGATTGTATCAACAAAAGAAGGCACAGCAAGTTTTGCAAATATTAATGGTTATGAAATTGCAGGTAAAACTGGAACTGCTCAAAAATCGGTCAACGGAGTATATTCAAATAACAAAATAAACACTTTTGCTTCTGTATTTCCAGCTTCAGATCCGGAATATGTTTTAATTGTAATGTTAGATGAGCCTAAACCAAATAAAGATTATATTTATGAATATAAAGATGGCTCAGAATGGAAAATAAAAGGAACACAGTTTAATACAGCAGGATGGACAGCTGTAGAGGTTACTGGAAAAATAATTGAAAAAATAGGTCCTATTTTAGCCACAAAATACTAAGAATTTAAATTAATGTTATTAGGTAAAGTAATAAAAAATATAAAAAATAAATATAAATCTATAGAATTTAATAATATTAGATTTAATAGCAAAGAATGTAAATTTAATGACATTTTTTTTGCTTTAAGTGGAAAAAATTTAAATGGTAATAATTATATAAATGATGCAATAAATAATGGAGCTAAAATCATTATTTCAAATTCAAATTTTGAAGGATTCAATAATAATAAAATTTTATTTATAAAAAATAAAAATCCTAGAAAATTGTTATCAGAAGCTGCAAAAAATTTTTATTCTAAAAAACCAAAAAATATAATTGCAGTAACAGGTACAAATGGCAAGACCTCAATAGCGAATTTTTACTATCAAATACTTACATTGAATAATAAGAAAGCTGCAGTAATCGGGACACTAGGAGTTTTATCAAAAAAACTCAAATTAAAAACCAAAAATACATCACTAGACTCAGTCAATATTCATAAAATTTTAAATAAACTTAAGAGACAAAATATTGAAAACGTCATATTGGAAGCATCTAGTCACGGATTAAAGCAACACCGCTTAAATAATATTAATTTTGATACAGCATTGTTCACTAACCTATCAAGGGATCATTTAGATTATCATAAAACATTTAAAGATTATTTAAATTCAAAACTTATACTTTTTAATAAATTGTTAAAAAAAAAAGGTAATATTATTTTTGATGAAAGTACTATCTATTCAGATAAACTTAATAATATTTCAAGAAAAAGAAAGTTAAAAAAATACAAGCTGGGTTTTAATAATTCTTTTGCTAAAATTTTAAATATCCAAAAAATTAATGATCATCAAAAAGTTGATTTTGTAATCAATAATAAAAAATACTCTTTCAAAACATCATTGATTGGTAAAATCCAAATCAAAAATTTAATTTTTGCAATTATTGCTGCATATTTATCAAAAATAAGAATAAATAATATTATTAATTCTATTAACAAAATTAAGCCTATAAATGGTAGATTAGAAAAAATTGGAAAACTAAATAACAATGCAAATGTTATCCTCGATTACGCCCATACTCCAGATGCTTTAAAGACTGTAATATTAAATATAAGAGAAGATTTTCCTTTGAGTAAAATTTCTCTAGTATTTGGTTGTGGTGGAAATAGAGATAAAGAAAAAAGGACAATTATGGGAACAGTAGCTAGTAAATATTGTGATAATATTTATTTAACTGATGATAACCCAAGATTTGAAAACCCAAAATTAATTAGAGATCAGATAAAAAAAGGGATAAAAAATAAAAACTTTTTTGAAATACCATCAAGAGCTAAAGCTATTTTTTCATCTATACAGAAATTAAAATCGGGTGATATTTTAATTATAGCAGGAAAGGGACATGAAAAATATCAAGAATACAAAAAAAGAAAAACATTTTCCGATAAATCAGAAATTCTAAAAGCTATAAACAAGAAGAATTTAACCTTATCAAAATCAATCAAGACGAATATATTAATAGATAATCTAAAAAAAAAAATTATTAATAAAAATATAAAAATTAATTTTGCATCAATCAATTCAAAAAAAATAAGTAAAAATTCAATTTTTATAGGCGTTAAAGGTAAGAATTTTGATGGAAACAATTACGCAAAAAACGCAATTAAAAATGGAGCTATTTTTGCTATTTCAAACAAAAAAAATAAAAATTCAAAAATAATTTTTAAAAAAAATCCCTTATATCAATTTAATAAAATCACTTCATTATATAGAAAATCTTTAAATGCAAATAATATCGCAATTACTGGATCTGCTGGAAAAACTTCAGTAAAAGAACTGGTTGGTTATTGTTTAAAAAAAATAGCAAGCACATATTTTTCAAAAAACTCATTTAATAATAAGTACGGAGTTCCATTAAGTATATTTAATACTCCACAATCAGCAAAATTTGTTGTTCTGGAAGTAGGAATGGATAAAAAGGGAGAAATTGATTATTTAACTAAAATTATTAGACCTAATCTGGGATTAATTACAAATATATCTTATGCTCATATAGAAAATTTTAAAAATTTAAATCAAATTGCAAAAGCCAAAAGTGAAATTATCGAAAATATAATTCCTGGAGGAACAATGGTTTTAAATATGGATGATAAGTATTACAGATTTATGTTTATGAAAGCAAAAAAATGTAAACTAAAGATTATCAGCTATAGTAAAAGTGATCAAAATGCTGATGTTGTTTTTTTAAGTCAGAAAACAAACAACAAAAACTATGAAATTAATCTTAAAATTTTCAATAAAAAAAAATCTTTTTTAGTCTCAAGAAATTTATCTAATTATAAAGAAAATATATTGTCCACAATAAGTATTATAGTTAATTATTTTGATATTCAAAAATTAAATAAAAATTTATTTTTAGGATTTAATATTCCTAAAAGTAGAGGTTCAAAACTTCATTACAAAAAATATTATAAAAATTTAACTATAATTGATGAAAGTTATAATTCTAATCCACTTTCATTTAAATTTGCGTTGGAAAATTTTGATGCAACCTATAAAAAAAAAAATAATAAATTTGTTTTAATAGGAAATATGTTAGAACTTGGAAAATATGCAAAAAGCCTACATATCAAAATTGCTAAGTACGTAAATAAATCTAAAATTAACAAAGTTTATGTTTATGGCCAACTAGCTAGACATACATTTAACAAATTAAAACCACAAATAAGAGGTAAAATATTAAATAATAATATGGATGTTATAAATTTAATAAATAAAGAATTACCAAACAACAGCTTTTTAATGGTAAAAGGATCTAATTCAACAGGACTAAATAATATAATTAAAAATTTATAAATAAAATGCTTTATAATATACTTACGACATATTCTGATAATTACTCTTTTTTAAATTTTTTTAACTTTTTAACAGTAAGAACAGGTCTGGCAGTCATTACTGCTATGATAATAGTTTTTTTAATTGGTGATAAATTTATTAATTATTTTTCAACAAAAAATATTACAAATCCAATTCGTTCAGATGGGCCTGAGAATCATCTTATTAAAAAAATAGGTACACCTACTATGGGTGGAGTATTAATTTTGATTGGTTTGTTCACTGGTGTTTTCTTATGGGCAGACTTGTATAATCCATATAATTGGTTATTAATATTTATTACTCTTTCATTTGGGACTTTAGGTGCACTTGATGACTACAAAAAAATAAAAAATAATAATTCAAAAGGTATTTCTTCAAAATTCAAATTAATAACTCAAGTGCTTATTGGATTATTTTCGTTAATAATTTTATATTATTTTGTTGAGTCTGATATAACCACTAATCTATATTTTCCTTTTTTTAAAAATCTCGTTATAAATCTTGGTTGGTTTTTCATACCATTTTATTTATTTGTTATTGTTGGTTCATCAAATGCGGTTAATTTGACCGATGGTCTCGATGGCTTAGCTACAGTACCTGTAATTTTAGTCGCAGGTTGCTTTGCTTTTATTAGTTATGTTTCAGGAAATATAATTTTTTCACAATATTTATTAATACCTTACATTGAAGGAGTAGGAGAAGTTGCAGTTTTTTGTGGTGCTATAATAGGAGCATCAATCGGTTTTCTTTGGTTTAATGCACCTCCAGCAAAAATATTTATGGGTGACACTGGTTCATTAGCATTAGGAGGATCTCTAGGCGCTGTTGGGGTTGTCACAAAACATGAAATTGTTCTTGCAATAACAGGTGGCTTGTTTGTTCTTGAGGCTGTATCGGTTATTGTTCAAGTTATATCTTTCAAATTAACGGGAAAAAGAATTTTTATGATGGCCCCTATACATCACCATTTTGAAAAAAAAGGCTGGCCCGAGTCTACTGTGGTTATAAGATTTTGGATTATATCATTGATTTTAGCCATGATTGGACTCGCTACATTAAAACTAAGATAGATGCTTGGTAAAGAAACTTTTATCCATAAAAAAATATTAATATATGGTCTAGGTATATCTGGAAAGTCATGTTTAAAATTTCTATTTAAAAAAAATAACGTTATCGTTTTTGACGACAATAGCACACTTAAAAATATTCAAAATAAAAGTTTCTTTTTAAGTAAGGAAAAAATATCAAAAATAAATTTTGACTTTATAGTAATAAGTCCAGGAATTGATTTAAAAAAATGCAAACTGAAAAATTTTTTGTTAAAAAACAAAAAAAAAATTATTACTGAATTTGATATTTTTTATTTAATGTTTTCAAAAAATAAAAAAATAGCAATTACTGGAACAAATGGTAAATCAACTACTTGTCAGATGTTATATGAAATTTTCAAATTTAACAATTTTGATGTAAGGTTAGTAGGAAATATTGGAAACCCACCTCTGTTAGAAAAAAAAATAAAAAAACATACGATCTTTATTATTGAAGTGTCTTCTTATCAAATACATTATAGTAAATATTTTAAATCAGACCATGCAGCGATTCTTAACTTAAATCCTGATCATTTAGAAAGACATGGGAATATAAACGATTATGCCAAAATAAAACTTAAACTTATTTATAATCAAGATAAAAATAAAGAATCATATATAGAAAAAAAAAACCCTTTTATTATTAAAAATATTTTAACAAAAAAAATAAAATCTAACGTAAATAAACTCAGCTATTCAAAAGAAATTTTTTTTAAAGACAGAATTAAAAATTTTTATCTTCTTGATAAAAATAATCTTAATAATATTCACTTTATTTATTCAATATGTAGAAAATTTCGAATCTCAAATAAAAAAATATTTCAACCATTAAATCGATTTAAAGGCTTAAAATTTAGAAAACAAATAATTTATAATAGAAATAATTTAAAAATAATAAATGATTCTAAGTCAACTAGTTTTTCTGCAACGATAGGACTTTTATCTAGTTATAAAAATATATATTGGATAGTTGGAGGGAAATTTAAAAAAGGTGATAAGTTTAATTTACATAGAAAATATTATAAAAATATATTTGCGTATATAACCGGTCTAAATAAAAATTATTTTATAAGGCAATTTAAAAATAAAATAAGATGTAAATACATAAAAAATTTGAAAAATTTAATACTCAATATTAAAGAAGATATTAAATATGATTCAAATTCAAAAATAATTTTGTTTAGTCCATCAGCAGCTTCATTTGATCAATTTAAAAATTTTGAAGAAAGAGGAGAATATTTTAATAAACTTGTAAGAAAATATATTTTAAAAAGTTAAACATGATTAAAAAAAATATTTATGATAATTATTATTCATGGTGGAAAAATATTGATAAGACTATATTATTTTTCATAGTATCTTTTTTTGTAGCAGGACTATTTTTTTCTTTAGCCTCAACTTCACTTGTTGCCTCAGATAGGTTAAATACAAATTCATACTTTTTTTTTGCAAAGCACCTTGTATTTATTCTTTTAGGTTTATTAACAATGTTTATATTTTCATTAGTTAGAGAAAATTTATTAATAAAAATTTCCATCGCTCTTTTTTTTTTATCTTTTATATTATTATTATTGGTCCCGTTTATTGGTGCAGAGGTTAAGGGATCAAAAAGATGGTTAGATATTCTATTTTTACCAAGATTCCAACCGGTAGAACTTATAAAGCCATTCTATGTTGTAATTCTGGCTTTTTTACTTAATTATAAAAAATATAATTTATATTTTAAATATTTACTTACACTATTATTAATTATTCCAATTGTCTTACTTCTAATTTCACAACCAGATATTGGTCAAACTATATTGATTGTGCTTACGTGGTTAGCTTTAATTTTTGTATCAGGAGTTAATTTATTTATATTCTTTGGATTATTTGGATTTTTTATTTTAATATTATTTTATTTAATTTTTTTTGTTGGAAAATTTTATTATATAAAAATTAGAATTGCCTCTTTTTTCGATAGTTCTTCAAATAATTATTCACAAGCTGAAAAGGCTTCTGAAGCAATAATTGATGGTGGTTTTTTCGGAAAAGGAATTGGAGAAGGTACATTAAATTCAAAAATTCCTGAGGCTCATACCGATTTTATCATTTCAGTAATCTCAGAGGAATTTGGAATCATAATTATACTTTTAATAATGCTAGGATTTATCTCATTTGCATATAACGTATTTAAAAAAATTAGAGATACACATGATAATATATTTAAAATGATTCTTATCGGATTAATATCTCTATTGATGATGCAAGCTTTTGTACATGTTGGAGTTAATTTACAGGTTCTGCCAACTACAGGTATGACTCTTCCATATCTAAGTTACGGTGGATCATCAATAATTAGTATTTCAATTATTTCCGGAATTATTTTAAATCTAACTAAAAGAAGAGTTTATTAATTGAAAAAAATTTTAATATCAACAGGTGGCTCAGGAGGACATGTTATTCCTGCATTAAATTTATATAGTCACTTTAAAAAAAAATTTAATGTAAAAATTTATACAGACAGAAGAGGAGCCAAATATTTTCCTAAAGAAATTAACAAAACTATATTTGATGTTAAACAAATTTCAGGAAAAATCTATTATTTACCATTAAAAATTATTTTTCTTTTTTTTGCATTTGTTAAATCAATAATTCATTTAAAAAATAATAAATTTGATATAATTATCAGTACTGGCGGCTATATGTCATTATCATTAGTTTTAGCTGCTAAAATCTATAATATTAATGTTTTTTTATTTGAACCTAATTCTATAATTGGTAGATCAAATAAATTTTTACTAAATTTTTCAAATAAAATATTCTGTTATGACAAAAATCTAAAAGGTGTTAAAAAAAAATTTACAAATAAAATCATCGAGATAGCCCCAGTCTTAAATAAATGTTTTTATGCTGTGAATAATCTCACCGAAAATAAACGAGAAAGATTAAAAATACTTATCATTGGCGGAAGTCAATCATCGTTATTTTTTACAAAAAATTTAAAAAATGAAATTATAAAAATCGGTTCACAATATAAATTAGAGATAACGCAACAGCTATCACGTGGTTTTGATATTAAAAATTATAAAAAAGAATATGATATAAATAATATTAAAAATAATTTATTTTATTTTGAAGAAAATATTTTATGTAAAGATCATGATTTTGATATTGCTATATCAAGATCTGGAGCCTCATCTTTAGCTGAACTGGCACATTTAAATATCCCATTTATTGCTATACCATTTCCATTTGCGACTGATAATCATCAATTTCTAAACTCAAAAAGATATTATGATTTAAACTGTTGCTGGATATTAGAAGAAAAAAACTTTAATTCTGATGATATTTACAAACTAATAAACCAAATTATGATAAATAAAAATGAGTATCTTGAAAAAAAAATTAATCTCAAGAAACTAAATGAAAATGCCACTTGGGAAAATGTTAATAATAAATTAATAAAAAATATAAATGACAATTAGTTTAGGAAAAAAAGAAATAATTCATTTTGTTGGTATCGGCGGGATTGGAATGAGTGGGCTCGCGTTAATAATGAAAGATTTAGGTTTTAATATAAAAGGTTCAGATCAACAGCGTAGTAAAAATATTGATAGATTAAAAAAAAATAAAATAAGTGTACAAATAGGTCATAAAAAAAAAAAATTTAGCAAACGCAACTATTGTAATAATTTCATCTGCAATTAAAAAAAATAATCCAGAATATTTAGAGGCAAAGAAAAAAAAAATACCTATTTATTTAAGAGGAGAGATGTTGGCTAACATAGTCACTCTTTACAAAAATGTTGTAATAGCAGGCTCTCATGGAAAAACGACAACTACATCGATCGTTTCAACAATTTTTTCAAAATCTAAATTATATCCCACAACAATTAATGGTGGAGTAATTAACTCAATAGGAAATAGTGCAAAACTTGGTAAAGGAGAGTGGTGTATTTTGGAGTCCGACGAGTCTGATGGTAGCTTTTTACAACTTCCATTCACCTATTCAATTATAACAAATATTGACGATGAACATCTTGAACATTACGGTTCAATTGAAAACTTAAAAAGAAGCTTTATCACATTTGCAGAAAAAACACCAACTTTCGGAAAAACACTTATATGTTTAGATGACAAAAATAATAAGTCAATTCTTAAAAAAATTAAAAACCAAAATATAATTACCTATGGGCTCAATAATAAATCAAATTTTAGAGTAAAAAATATTAAGTTAAAATCTAATTTATCTCAATTTGATCTTGAAATTAATCTTCCAAATCAAAATAAAAAAATCTTAAAATTTTTTAAAATCCCTTTAATTGGTATTCACAATATAAAAAATTGTTGTGCATCGATTGCAATAGCAATTATGATGGGAATATCAATAAATTTGATCAAAAAAGCAATATTCGAATTTAAAGGTGTTCAAAGAAGATTTAATTTTATATTTGAAAACAAAAAAACTATTTATTTTGATGACTATGCTCACCACCCTACCGAAATAAACGAACTGCTCAAATCAATAAGGGAAGTTTATAAATACAAAGAAATAATATCAATATTTCAACCTCACAGAGTTTCTAGATTAAATTCTCTTAAAAAAAAATTTAGTAAATGTTTTAAGTTTTCTGATAAAGTCATATTGTGTCCAATTTACAAGGCAGGTGAAAATCTTAAATTAAACTTTAATTACTATAAATTTGCAAAAGAAATAATTAAAAATTCAAAAGTAGATTTAATAATTATTAATAATGAGAAAGAATTAGTTAATTATACAAAAAAAAATATTTATGGTGATAAAATTGTTATAGGTATGGGTGCAGGATCTATATCTAACTGGATGAGAAATTTAGCCAAATCAATTAAATGAAAACAGACGATTTAGAAAAAATTGAATTTTCCGACAATTCTCGTTTAAGTTTAAATCATGATCTATCACGTTTAAATTGGTTTAATATAGGTGGAAAATCACAAATTTACTTACTAGCAAATTCTTTAAAAGATTTATCATTATTTCTAAAAAATTATAAAAAAAGAGGTAAAATTTACATTTTAGGTGCTGGATCGAATACCCTTTTTGATGATGATATTTATGAGGGAGCAGTAATCAAACTTGGAAAAAACTTTAATAATATATCAAGACTAAATGAAAATTTAATTGTTTCTGGAAGCTCATGTTTAGATAAAAAAGTATCTGAATTTGCAATGGAAAATGAACTAGAAGGATTTGAATTTTTATCCTGTATTCCTGGATCTATTGGTGGTGGAATAAGTATGAATGCAGGCTGTTATGGTAAAGAAATTAAAGATATAATTGTTTCAATTCAAGCGATAGATCTTGATGGAAATGTTTTAACTATCCCGTCTTCCAAAATTATTTTTAAGTACAGATCTTCAAATTTACCCAAGAATTTGATTTATTTGAGTGGAACATTTAAAGGAAAATTATCAAAAAAGAATTTGATTAAAAACAAAATCGATGAATTAAAAAAAAAAAAAGAAAAATCGCAACCAATAAGAGTTAAAACTAGTGGAAGCACCTTCAAAAATCCTATAAACCAAAGTAATAAAAAAGTTTGGGAATTAATTCGAGAATCAGTAGATATTCAAAAAGCTAATAAAATGTTTGGAGATGCAAAGCTTTCAGAGAAGCATTGTAACTTTCTAATTAATCAAGCTAAAGCAACGTCAAAAGATATGAAAAATCTTATCAATTTTATTAAAGAAAATGTATATAAGAAAACAGGAGTTAATCTAGAACTAGAAATAATTTTAACTTCATAATAATGAAGAAAAAAATTTTAATACTTGCTGGCGGATATTCTAAAGAAAGACAAATAAGTTTAAAAACCGCATACGCAGTTTTTAAACAAATAAAAAAAAAATATAAATGTAAAATACTTGATCCCAAAAATGGATTTATAAAAGAAATAAGAAAATATAGACCCAATGTAATTTTTAATGCCCTTCATGGCAGATATGGAGAAGATGGTTACATACAAATGGTATTGGAAAATGAAAAAATTAAATATACACACTCAGGCGTGAAAGCCTCATCAATATGTATTAATAAAATTATTTCAAAAAAAATATTTACAACTAATAATATTCTTTCACCCAAATATATTATATTTAATAAAAATTCTCATTCAAATAGAAAAAAAATTTATAAAAAAATAATTAAATATTTAAAATTCCCAGTAGTTATTAAACCATCAAAAGAAGGCTCTAGTGTAGGAGTTTATATTTGTAATAAATATAATTTTTTAAAGAACTTAAAAAAACTTGAAAGTGAAAAAGAAATTTTAATTGAAAAATTTATTCCAGGTAGAGAAATACAAGTGGCAGTGATGGGAAATAGAAAGCTAGGAACAATTGAACTTGTACCCAAAAGAAAATTTTATGATTACAAAGCAAAGTATGATAAAAAGGCTAAGACTGAACATATTATACCTGTGGATCTTTCACAGGATAAATTAAAAGAAGTTGAAAATATTGCACTTAAAGCTCATAAATTGACTGGATGTAGGGGTATCACAAGAAGTGATTTCAGATTTAATAAAAATAAATTTTATTTATTAGAAGTAAATACCCAACCAGGACTTACTGAGCTTTCCTTAGTTCCTGAAATCGCAAAATTCAAAGGTATAAGTTTTTATAATTTAATTAATTGGATAATAAATGACGCTTCAATTAATAGATAAAGGAAAGATATATTTTTATTTAGCTTTATTATTAATACTGTTAAGCCTTCATAATACTAACCAAATAAAATATTTAAATAATTTCTTTAAAATTAGTAAAATAGAACTTATAGGTAATATTGATGAAAATTTACATCAAGAAATTTTATCATCCCTAAAAAAGTTTTATAACTATAATATTTTTTATTTAAGTTCGAATGAAATAACTAATACACTGGATAGCTACAATATTTTAAATAAATATAAAATCAAAAAAGAGTATCCTTCAGTCATTAAAGTAGAATTAGAAAAAACAAAAATCCTAGCTTATTATTTTCAAAATAATCAACCTATATTTATAGGAGACAATGGTAAAAAAATTACAAACCAAAAAATTAAAATAGATAACTTCCCTTTAATAGTAGGAAATGTTGATATTGAAAAATTTCTAAAATTGAGATTAATTTTATTGAACAGTGAATTCAAATTATCTGATTTTAATAAATTCTACTCATTTAAGTCAAATAGATGGGATATAGTTTACAAAAATAAAATATTACTTAAATTACCTGATAAGCAATTAGAAAAATCTATAAGTTTATTTAAAAAAATTTTAGATAATAAAAATATACAAGATATAAAAATTATTGATTTAAGACTAATAAATAAAATTATATTATCATGACTAATATAAATTCACTATTATCTATTTTGGAGTATGGCTCAACTTGTATCCGTCTCGCTATCTATGATAAAATAGCCTTAAATAAAAATTTATTTTTTGAAGAAAAAGTTGATTTTACAAGAATTGAAAATTATTCAGAGGATCAAATTATATCAGATATCATAAAAAAAGCTGAAAAGGAATTAGGTCAACACTTGAACGAGATTATACTAATGGTGGATAATCCAAGTATTTTTTCTCTAGATTTTTGTATACAAAAAAACTTTGAGAAAAATATTATTAAAAAAGAGGACATAGATTATTTAATCAATGAATGTAAAATTCAGGTCAAAATAAATAATATGGAAAAAGATATTTTACATATTATTAAGTCCAATCTTTATTTTGATGATAAGTTAATTAGTGAAACAGAAAGATTAACTCAAACTGCCTCAAAAGTAGTTGTTGAGACAAAATTTATCTTAATTGATAAAAAATTTTTTCAAAAAATAAGAGATTTATTTATTAAAAAACATATATCGTTAAAAAGTTTTTTTTGCATAAGTTACATAAAATCGCTTGGGTATATAAAAAAATTAGAAATTACTGGATATAATTCTTTTATCGATATTGGTTTAAATAAAAGTAGCCTTACAATATTTAAAGATAGCAAACTACTATACATTAATAATATTCATATTGGAGGGGACCATATCACAAAAGATATAAGTAAAATTTTAAATATTAATTATAGAACAGCGGAATCAAAAAAATTGAAATTTTATAAAAAAAATCTTAATAAAGGTGTTCTAAATGAAGATGAACTTTTAAAAAAAATTATTAATTCACGTTTGGAAGAAATAATTGAGATATTATTTTTAAACTGTCCTTTAGTTCGAGCGCAGCTTATAAATTCAAATTTAAAACTTTTCTTTTTAGGCAATGGATCAAAAGTGTTAAACGAAAATCTTCTGTCGTTTGGTTCAGAGCTTAAGTTTATTAACGAAATGACAATTATCGATGAAAAAAATTTCGATTGTTGCAATAGTGCAGTTGAATTCAATGCAAGCCATATGAAAATACAACCAAAAAAAACGTCAATAAACTTGGAAAATAAAGGGTTTTTTGAGAAATTATTTGAATATTTTAGTAAGTAGTAGCAATTTTCTGTAACATTAGTTGTTTTTTGTAGACATAATTTTTTTAATATAAGTTCGTTATGTCTATTTTAAGTCAAAAAACAATTAGAAACAAAATTTTCCTTAAAGGGACAGGTCTTCATACAGGGAAAGAGGTTGAATTAACCCTTATTCCAGCTGCACCAAATACGGGC
>MDTD01004826.1_pt1 | contig 15557 bp, 24 predicted proteins | sample 811221 | NCBI WGS metagenome assembly MDTD01 (sample SAMN05326646, study PRJNA326480) | marine metagenome | isolation source: seawater | place: Pacific Ocean: South West | collected 2011
ATGGAGTAGTGTCCGTCTTTATATCTGACCTACCAATACGGATATAAAAAAAGGAGCTGGTTTACCGCCGGCTCCTTTTTTATTTTGACCTCTTTGCTTTAAATACTATTTCAGATCAACCATCTTCTGTACGGCACCCAGTGCTTTTTTTCTTATATCTTCGGGTACGACAACTTTTCCGGACAGGTTGGCAAGGCTGTCACGGATGTTTTCAAGGCTGACCTTTTTCATATCTTCACACAGCATTTTCTGCGATGCCGCAAAAAATTCTTTATCGGGATGGGCCTTGGAAATGGGGTGGAGCAGGCCGACTTCCGTTCCCAGGATAAACTGACGGGCATCTGACTCCCCTGCAAACCGGATCATGCCGGAGGTGGACTGGATGCTGTCGGCCAGCTCGAGGATTTCCGGCGGACATTCCGGGTGGGCTACAAAAAGAGCGTTGGGATGGGCTGCTTTGGCCGTTTTCACCTCATCAACACCCAAGGTGTTGTGAAAGGGACAGCAGCCTTCCCAGAGATGGATCTTTTTGTCCGTGTGCAAGGCCGCGTATTTGGCCAGGTTTTTGTCCGGGGTCATCAGTACTTCATCCGTATCCATGGCATTGACAACCTTTACCACATTGGCGGAGGTGCAGCAGATATCGGATACCGCCTTAACGGCAGCAGACGAGTTCACATAGGTGATCACAGGGATGTTTCCCAGTTCTTTTTTTCTGGCGGTGAGGGCCTCGGGGGTGACCATGTCCGCCATGGGGCAGCCGGCATCCGGATTGGGCAGAAGCACGGTTTTTTCCGCACAGAGGATGGCTGCGGTTTCCGCCATGAAATGGACACCGCAACAGACGATGATATCGGCATCTGTGGCGGCCGCCCGGATACTCATTTCAAGGGAATCCCCGCAAAGATCCGCCACGTCCTGGATTTCCGCGGGCTGGTAGTTGTGGGCAAGGATGATGGCATTTTTTTCTTTTGCCAGTTGTCTGATCGCTTCTGTGAATGTTGATTTCTTCTCGTTCATGGAACTTTCCTGGTTCGTATATCTGTTGTGATTGCCTTGTGATCCTGGGAATTTTTCATGTGGATCAGTTCATCTCAATCACACTTACGCCGTCCGGAATGGTGAATTGGAACATGGCCGGATCAGGCGGCGTAAAGCGGATATTGGTAAAGACAAACCGGGTGGTGTCTCCGTAAACGTTTTCGGTTTCCACCACCTGGATTTCATGGCTTGGCAGCGCAATGGTGATGCGTATGACTGCCAGATCCTGTGTCTCTTTTTTCGGGGTGAGGATCAGTTGTGCAAAATCCGCCTCGGATTTGCCCAGGGCAATGGAAAAATCTTTTTGAATCCGGGTGATGTCGGAGAGGAATGCCCCGCCGGCACCGGATTCGAAAAACGGTGCCGCCGTTCCCCGCATGACCTGGTTTTCCTCGGGGCGGTAGATCCACATCAGCTGTCCGTCGGTGATTATTTCGTGCCGGTCGGGTGCCAGGTAGAGCCATCGCATTTTTCCAGGGTGGGTGAACCAGGCTTTGCCGGTGGCTGTTTCGGTGATATCCAGGGCAACGAGACGGGCGGCCTGATTGAAGTCTGCGGAAAAGCCCCGGTTGGCATATTTTTTTTCAAGACCTGCCAGCAGCGTTTCTTTTTGGGTGGTGGCGTCTTTGGTGGACGCAGATGCAGGTGTGAATGCGGCAATCGTCAGTACCGTAAGGCCTAAAATCAGGAATAGGCCCTTCAGTCGTGGGACGGATAAGAGGTGCATACCTTTTGTCTCTCTTTTTTTTATCGCGTTTTTTATTTCAGCAGTTTTTCAAGGTTTTTGCGTTTATCTTCGGCGTAGATACGCCTGAGTTTCGGCTTTTCGATTTTCCCTGTGGGATTTCTGGGTACATCGCCGAAAAAGATCTTTTTCAACTGCTTGTAACGGGGCAGGGCCTGCTGAAAGTCCAGTATATCCTGTTCGCACATCATGACGTTGGGTTTGATGCTGATGATACCTGCAGGGATTTCTCCCAGCCGGTCGTCGGGCACCCCGATAACGGCAATATCCTTGATCTTTTCATGTTTGAGAAAGAAGTTTTCAATCTCCACAGGAAAGATATTTTCCCCGCCGTAGATGATCATATCCTTTTTCCGGTCCACCAGCCAGATGAAACCGTCCATGTCGTACCGGGCCATATCCCCGGTGTGAAGCCATCCGTCCTTCAGTGTTTTTGCCGTGGCTTCGGGGTTTTTATAGTACTCTTTCATAACGCCCGGGCCTTTTACAATCAGTTCGCCGGTTTCGTTTCCGGGCAGGTGATTGCCCTGTTTGTCAACGATCTTGGCTTCCCAGCCGTAGCCGGGCAGGCCGATGGGGCCGATGCGGTCCGCGTTTTCAACGCCTAAGTGAACGCAGCCCGGGCCAGAGGATTCCGTAAGACCGTAGTTTGTGTCGTAGGCCTGGCCGGGAAAGTAGCGCTGCCAGTTTTCAATGAGGCTGGGGGGAACGGGCTGGGCGCCCGCATGCATGAGCCGCCATTGGTCAAGTTTATGATCGTCCAGATTAATCTTGCCGTCTTCAATGGCAATGAGAATGTCATGGGCCCAGGGAACCAGCAGCCAGACAATGGTACAGGACTCCTCGGAGACCGTTTCGATAATCCATTCGGGTTTGACGCCGTTGAGCAGTACGCACTTGCCCCCCACCATGAAGGAGCCCATCCAGTGCATCTTGGCCCCGGTGTGGTAGAGGGGGGGGATACACAGGAAGATATCGTCCTTGGTCTGGCCGTGGTGTTCGTTTTCCACCCGGCAGGCATGCATGAGGCTGTCGTGGGTGAGCAGGACGGCCTTGGGGATGCCGGTGGTGCCGGAGGTAAAATAAAGGGCGGCCTCATCTTCGAGGCTTAAGGGAACATCCGGCGGGGTGGTGCCGTCGGCTTCGGCTATGAAATGCCGGAAAGGCATGGCCCAGTCGGGGCAGCCGACTTCCGGCCCCGTGTATATCCAAAGTTCTACAAATTCATCCAGTTCCGCCTTTATCTCTTCGATGCGCTGGATAAATTCCGGTCCGAAAATAAAGGCCTTGGCTTCAGCCGTTTTTGTACACAGCCTGATTTTGTCCGCCTCAAACCTGAAGTTCAGCGGCACAGCCCAGGCACCGGTATGCAGGATGCCAAAATATATGGGCAGCCAGTCCAGGGCATTGCTCATGAGCTGGACCACCTTGTCGCCTTTTTTTATCCCTTTCAGGTTCAAGGCGTTGGCGGTTTTGATGCTGAGTGAATGGAAGGTCTTCCAGGTGATTTCATGGCGCTGCCCGGTTGCCGGGATGCGTTCAACCAGTGCGACGTCTTTGGGGAAGGCGTTGCTGTTTTGTGCGAGTATGTCCGTGATGAGCATATATAATCAGGCCTTTAGCTTAAATAATAAAAATCCTGCCGGGTCACTATAGACCACGGCAGGATTATATTCAACAATAAATAAGGTGCCGCCTTTACAGGGGCAAAAAGGCCTTACTTGTCTTTTTTGACCTCTTCGAAGTCGGCGTCAACCACATCGTCGTCGTCCTGACCCGGGGCGGCGGAAGCACCTTCGGCGCCGGCGGCTCCAGGGTTTTCGCCCTGTGCCTGCTGATACATGACTTCAGCCAGTTTGTGAGATGCCTGGGAGAGCGCTTCAATCTTGGCCTTGATTTCATCCACATTGTCGGAATCCTTGGCCTGCTTGAGGGCTTCTACAGCGTCCTCGATGCCCTTTTTCGTGGCATCATCGACTTTGTCTCCATGCTCTTTGAGGGTCTTTTCGGTCTGGTCCACCAGGGATTCTGCCTGGTTTCTGGTATCCACCAGATCCCGTTTCTTTTTGTCTTCTTCTGCATGCATCTCAGCATCTTTGACCATATTTTCGATTTCTTCGTCGGTCAGGCCGGATGCGGCTGTGATGCGGATGGACTGTTCCTTGCCGGTTGCCTTATCCTTGGCTGCTACATGAACGATGCCGTTGGCGTCAATGTCGAAGGATACTTCGATCTGGGGAACGCCTCTGGGAGCAGGCGGGATGTCTGCAAGCTCGAACTGTCCCAGGGTTTTGTTGTCAGCAGCCATCTGGCGTTCACCCTGGAGGACATGGATGGAAACGGCCGGCTGGTTATCAGCGGCAGTGGAGAACACCTGGCTCTTCTTGGTGGGGATGGTGGTGTTCTTGTCGATGAGTTTGGTCATGACGCCGCCCAGGGTTTCGATGCCCAGGGAGAGCGGGGTTACGTCCAGCAGAAGCACGTCATTGACGTCGCCCTGGAGGACACCGGCCTGAACCGCAGCACCCATGGCAACCACTTCATCGGGGTTTACACCCTTGTGGGGGGCTTTGCCGAATATCTTTTGAACGCGTTCCTGAACCGCTGGCATACGGGTCATACCGCCCACGAGAACGACTTCATCAACTTCGCCGGCACCCAGGCCAGCCTCTTTTAGGGCGGTCAAACAGGGTTTTTCCAGGTTGTCCAGAAGATCTGCAACCAGGGATTCCAGCTTGGCCCGGGTCAGTTTGACGTCCAGATGCTTGGGACCGGAGGCGTCTGCGGTAATAAAGGGCAGGTTGATACTGGTCTCGGTGGAAGACGACAATTCCATTTTGGCCTTTTCCGCAGCTTCTTTCAGGCGCTGAAGGGCCATCTTGTCAGACCGCAGGTCAATGCCCTGTTCTTTTTTGAATTCATCCGCCAAAAAGTCGATGATTCTCAGGTCAAAGTCTTCGCCGCCCAGATGAGTGTCGCCGGAGGTGGATTTTACCTCAAAAACACCGTCGCCGATTTCGAGAACGGATACGTCAAAGGTGCCGCCGCCAAGGTCGAATACCGCAATTTTTTCTTCGCCTTTTTTATCCAGGCCGTAGGCCAGGGAGGCTGCGGTGGGTTCGTTGATGATACGCTTTACTTCCAGGCCCGCGATTTTGCCGGCATCCTTGGTGGCCTGTCTCTGGCTGTCGTTGAAGTAAGCAGGTACGGTGATGACCGCTTCGGTAACCGGTTCGCCCAGGTAATCCTCAGCCGTTTTTTTGATGTTGGCCAGGATGAAAGAGGAAATTTCCGCCGGGCTGTGCTGTTTGCCCCTCAGGTTTATCCGGGTGTCGCCGTTGCTGGCAGCCTCAATCTTGTAAGGAAGAACGGGAATGTCATCCTGAATCTCCTTGGAGTTGAACTTTCTGCCGATCAGCCGCTTAACACCGAATACGGTATTTTCAGGGTTGGTAACCGCCTGTCGTTTGGCGGTCTGCCCTACGATTCTTTCACCGCTTTCAGTGACTGCAACAATAGACGGTGTGGTTCTGCCGCCTTCGGCATTTGTGATAATTTTTGCTTCTCCGCCGGCCTCCATGACCGCTACGCAGGAGTTGGTCGTTCCTAAATCAATTCCAATAATTTTACCCATAACATAGCCTCCAAAATATCTTTATTTTTCTTCGCTTTTTTCAGTCTCTTTTTGAACTTTCTTTGAAACAACTACCATGGCCGGTCTGATGAGCCTGTCATGGAGGAGGTATCCCTTCTGCAGTACTGTGGTGACTGTGTTTTCGGGGACTTCGTCGGTTTCTTCCTGAGTGACTGCCTGGTGGAAATTCGGGTCAAAGGGCTGGTTTTCCGCTTCCACCTGGGTCACGCTAAAGGCTTCAAAGAGGTTGAGAATATCCTTGTGAGTGAGCTTTACCCCTTCAAGAAGGCTGGTGTCATCCGCACTGTCCTCAGCAGATGAAATGGCCCTTTCCAGGTTATCCACCACCGTCAGCATGCGCTTGAAAATGTTTTCATTGGCAAACTTTTTGAAATCGTCTGTTTCCCGTTGCTTGCGCTTTTTGTAGTTTTCAAACTCTGCAGAAACCCTCAGGAGTTTTTCTTTTTCAGCGGTGAGCTGAGCCTCAAGATCCTGGGTTTCATTGGCTGTCTCTTTGGTTTCTCCCTCATCGGATGGGATTTGATCTCCCTGGTTTTCAGGGTCGTTGATTTTGTTGTCCTTTTGATTTTCGGCGCCGTCCGGGGAAGGGTCAGACTGTTTCTTCTCTTTCCCTTTTTTCGTCTGTTTGAGTACCAATGTTAATGCTCCAAAATCCCTAACAATTAAGAGTTTAAAGGTTTATAATCATAAATTATGGCTGAAAAATAAGTCTGTTTGATAGCATGTCAAGAAATAAAAACTAAGGTGGGGAACAAAGAAAAAAGAACCGGCTGAGCAGGTCGGACGGATAATTGCATGACCGGGATCGATCCACGACACAGAAGGGATCACTTATCGCTGCTTCCTTCCGGACCTGACGAGGTTCGTGGCCGTCTGTTACGAGGCGACCGATCAGAATTATCCGCCCGACTTGCTCAGCCGGAACACCAATATATACGCGTTTTGTCCGAAGAATTCAAGTGGAATTTATTTGGCGTGTATCCGCTTGATGGACGGGGCGGCAGGCTAATTTTGTATTTGAACAAATACAAATTTTAAGTTAGTATGAATTTCAGCGTCCCTTTTCAACACGATACACAGGAGAAAAAAATGAGCGAAATTCTACAAGACGGGGATTTGACCATCATCAAGCCGGGAGTTGATGTGGTCGCTTCCATGGCTGAAAGTTTTAAAGGGGAACTCTTGTCTGCCATCAATTCCTCCCAGGGTACTGTGGTGATTGATCTGGCAGGGGTTGAAATGGTTGATTCAGTGGGGATCGGCGTTATTATCGCCTCTCACAATACCCTGAATCAAGCCGGCCGAAAGTTGAAGGTCATCAATGTCACCAAAGACATTTTCGGACTGTTCACCACCATGCGCCTCAATCGAAGATTCACCGTTGAAGGGGTGGCGTAAATCCGGAGTGAGTGCGATGCGGTTCTGGGTGTCTTGTTTGCCTCTGTTAGGCATATTGTGTTTTTCTGCTTGTGAGGGGGATAAGGATCAATATTCGGGGTTGTCCGAACTTGTTGCCCAGCGAAACGAGGCGCGTAAACTCATTTCCGACGAAAATAAAAGGACAAAGAAGCTTACCAGGCAGCAGGACAATGAAAAGCGTTCCGATGTCGTGGAGACAAATAAAAATATTTCAAGCGTAGTGCTTTACGAAAAAAGTATCGATATAGTGGATTCGGAATCCAGGCGCAGGCTGGCCAAAGGTGTCGCCTATCTAAACAAATCGGGTCAGATCGTTCGAATAAAGATTGTCAATACCAGATAATATTTAAGATGAGTTAAGGTGTCATCGAAAAACGTCCTCCGGCATTTATCCCGGGGGGCGTTTTCTTTTGGAGCCGTCCGGCAGATGGTTTCTCATGTCTACAGGTGCGGATGGCGGACTCTTATCTTCTTGGGGCGCCTTTCTTTTTGCCGCTTTTTTTTCGGGCTTTGGCGGTTCCGAAGGTGGCGCCTTGCCATCAACCGGCGGGGATGTCCCGGTCAGTTTCGCAATTTCCGCCTCAAGTGTTTTGATCGTTTCGTTTGCCTTGTACAGTTTACCGGCGGCATCATCCTGAACGCGTTCAAGGTCTTTTATGGTTCTCTTGTTGGTTTTGATTCGGTTCAAGTAGCCTTGCACCGCCCGCCGGTGGCGTTTCTTCATCTTTTCCTCGACCGATTTGGTCAGCGTATGCGTCAGGAAAATATTTATCATTTCCGCAACGAGGGCGATTATTGTGATGTAAATCAAGCCGTCGGACTGCAGATAATAAAAAATAGCTACTATAATAATGGATGTAAAAAAAACCATATCAACGCCAGACCACAGTGTCATTGCCGTTTCAACGTTTGAACCTGTCTTAATCTTTCCGTATAGTAGGCCAAGTCGGTGGAATTTGCAATCGGAATTACTTCCTGTGTTTTGTGTCGGATTTGTGCTGTTATTTTTTTCGTGCCGTGAGGTGTCGGTAAAAAGAAAAACACCCGTAAAGCATCATTCCGGAATGAAGCAAAAGGGCATATATTGGCAGGTTCTGGTCCGCTGAAATGTAATCGTTTGCCAGCAGGATTGCCGATATAATAATGATAAGAGCGGAAAGAATCATGCCTTGCTTGGATTTATTCATTTCCATCTCCTAATTCTAATGCTCTGTTGTTTGTGAAACTGGGGCTTTGATTCTCTGTCCCGTAAAAAAGAGGAGGGTGGTGGTGGGCGATGCAGGGCTTGAACCTGCGACTTCAACCTTGTAAGGGTTGCACTCTCCCAACTGAGTTAATCGCCCACGGGATAGGGGTTTATAAAGTATAAAAGCATCTTTGGCAAGTGCTTTTTTGGTTCCCTTCATTTTCCTGGTCGGGGCGGAGGGATTTGAACCCCCGACATCCTGCTCCCAAAGCAACCTGTCCGGTTTTGAAGCCCTTGAAATACGCTGTTTTCTGGGCTTCTTGTTCTATGTGGCACCCCAAAGTGACCCAAAAACCACCCAGAGTTACCCAAATAAGTTACCCAGAATTAAACCCCCCAAATCTCTGAGCCAAGCGGTCTAAAGCTTCAGTCTCTGATTTATCAGAAGAGTGCAGGTATATCTCTGTTGTCTGGAGCGCCTTATGTCCAAGCAGGCCGCCGATGGCTTTTTTACTTATCTTTTCGGCGTCGGCCAGGTAAGATGCGACAAAATGCCGGATGTTGTGGAAACCAAAAGCCGGATCTATACCGGCTCGTTTGCAAAGCCCCTTCATTAATTTGGGCCGGTGATAGAACCGGTCCCCAGTCTTTTCATTATAGTATACCCAGGTTTCACTTTCCCTGTTTTCCCAGCGTTTTTTCATGATACTGTAAAGCTCGTTGTTCATGTGGATCTTGATCGGCTCGTATGTGCCACCCTTCCGCTTTCTGGTCCACCTGGTCATGGTCCGCTTAGTCAGATTCACGTCCTGCCATTTTAACCTGAGTATTTCATCGACACGGGCGGCAGTATGGATCAGGGTTAGAATCAAGTCCCGCTCGTCCGTGGCCGGATCCGCTACCATAATAAGTTTTAGGATGTCTTCTTCTGGAGGAATATATTTCTCGTCAGGTGTGTGGGGCATCTTGTCCAAGTCCCAGCAGGGATTATACCGGATAACCCGCTTCACCCGCTTTGCAAACGTAAATACGGCGCACAGATCCTTACGGTGGGCATTATAATTATTGTTGGTGGGACGGGTATTGAGATAGGAGTGGAGGTGGCTGGCCGTGATGTCTTCAATCGGCAGATTGCCGGTATGGGCCAGGAATGATTTTAATACAAATGCTTTTTGCTTGTAGGTTTTTTTTGCGAACTTTCGCTCTGCCAGGTCCAGGTATTCACTGGCTATCAGTCTAAAGTCCGTGACGGCTGGGGTCTGTGCCTGCTTTTTTAGCCGCCTTCGGTGTGCGGCCTCTTCTTCTGCGGCCTCTCGTTTCGTCCGAAACCCGCTCTTCCCGTGACGATCCCCGTACATCTGGAACCGATATCGCCACTTGTCCCCTTCCTTCCATAATGTCATAGATGGACTCCCTCCTAAAACGTAAGCACCGGAGACCTGCGGGGTGAAATCCGCAAAGTCTCCTTTTGTGCTTATAAACCGTTTTAACCGAAACTTGCAACAGGTCTGCTACATCTTCCGGTGTTAGTAGGTTATGTGGACGTGGTGGGGTCAAGGGCTATTCCTTATCCAAATGCCCGTTCAACTTCGGATTGCAACATCTCAGCAGTGGGATGCAGATACCGGCTGCTGATCGTCTCCGGGGTGTCACCCAGCAGGGCGGCCACGGATGTCAGTTTCATATTTTTGACGTAATGAAGATAGGTCGCCGTATAGTGGCGGAAAGTATGGGGCCCCCGGCAGTCTCCCGGGGATTTCAATCCCAGATCCTGGAGCATGGCCACGATTATTTTGTAAATCCGACTTTTCCCCGGGAAAAGGTTTTGATCCGCTGCGTCCGCCTGGTCCTCAGGTAGTCCGTCGAAAATCCGGCCCATAAATACCCCTGTCTCCTGGCTGAAAAATACCGGCCTGGGGACCGTCTTGGAAAATGTGATCAGGATAGTCCGCTTTGACAGGGAAACGTCCCCGATCTTGATATGTGCAATTTCATTGACCCGGGCGCCGGTTTCCACCAGAACCCGGACGAATAGATGGTTACGGGTGTGCATCGACTCGAAATGATATGTGATGCAACGGGCAACATCATGATCAGAGAACCACCGTTTCTGATGCTTCAGGTCGTGGCGTCGCTTGGCATCCCGGGGGATCTTGTAAGTGTGCTTGACCGGGTGCCCGATCTTATTCAGGAAAAACTTTGTGATCGTCAAGTAATGCTGGATGGTATACGGATTGGCGTCCTGACTAAGCAAGTATTGAACAAAATCCTCCATCTTGTTTTCAAAGCCGGAATCAAGGCTGACGACCTGGGCCTTCTCGCAGAATTTAAGGAGGTGGCCCTTGAGGACGCAGCCGTATGCTTTACGGGTTTCAGTTGACAGGCCAACGGTGTGCGGGTGGTTCAGATAAGAATCAATTTGATTTTCAGTTTCAATTGCAGTATTCAGCATGAGTAAATCTTCCTTTTCTCCCAACTGGAGGTTTATGGTTTTGCCCCGGTGGTGTTGCAGCACTGCCGGGGTTTTGTCATTTTAATACATAGTTAACTTGATTTTTGGCCCGTTTTGATACCATTTTGGCCAAGGCTCCAATATGGGTGCCCGTCCTGCGGCCCAAAGTTGGCGACCAAGTTATGGTATTCCCGGTCGGCCCTGGCCTTGTCTGCCATGACATTTCTCAGGTGCTGGAGTTCGCCTTCGACCATTTCCAGCCGGATCTCATTTGACCGGTAATTCCTTAGGACGTGCTCAATGGCGGTCGCTTTTGTTTTGAATTTATTTTCATCCATGATCTTATCCAGCTCGGCTGTTGCCTGGCCTGATGGTCTGCATGTAAACGCCATGTTGGGCTCCTTTCTCTATCTCAATGTTCGTGATTCTTATCTGATAGTTTCGGCAGGCACAGGAAAGTGGCCCCTCCGGACTCCGGTATATCCACATTCCTCACAACCGCAACCAATCTCCATTTTCCTTTTCTCGTCCCATCCACCGCTACAAAGAACAGATCCATAGTCGCCCATTTCAAGGCAGCCTGAGCAGGCAACAAGGAATGTGCTGTCATGGCAGACTATGGGCTGGCCATCGTCGTGAAAATTCCACAAAAAGTATTTCCGCCTGCGGTCAAGCCGACCACCGATATGTTTTTCGGCTTCCTTGATTGTGAGTTTTTTAAATCCAGATCCAGACATTTCGCCTCCGGTTTCTACATAGTTAACTTAAATCTTTGTCGAATCGAAAACTGAACTCGATAAGCCATATTCCTGCAGCTTTCATTTTTTTGAAGAACCAGATTCCGGATTCTCCGTAAAAGCCGAGTATGGCGCCAATGATGCCAAGCCAGAAGCTCATGAAAAGATAGAAGCATCCTTTCATCTCATTACTCCCAACCCGCTTCGATAAATTCACAGACCCTGGCCCTGGCCCCTGGTGTCAACTCCGCAATACAGGCCTCCGGGACAACAGAGTCGTGATATCCGAATTCATCCTGGAAGGCTGCCCACACCTGGGTATAAACCCATGAAATGAAAAAAGTGTCTCTGATACTCTTGCAGTCCAGGCAGGTTTTATACGCTGCCGGCTCACCGTCCCAGATCCCGGAAACATATTCATATTGTTCTCCGGGCTGGATGTCTCTGAGGCATTCAAAGCAGACATGCGGCACCCTTGCCGTTCTGATTTTTTCCGTATGGCAAGCTGGCCCACAGCCGTCATAATCCATATCTATTGAACATGAGCATTCCATCCTATCCTCCCATGGGGCCAACTGGCCTACGTTTCAAAATGTAAATATCAATGTAAAGGTTTTAAAAAACCGGCATTTTCTAAGGGTTTCCCCGATTGATTTCACCTGATCGGGGTGGTATTCGTAACGCTCGGGTTGCCTCCTCTTTTGTAGGCACCCTGAATCCTGAGGCCCCGGGGGATCGGCTCCCGGGGTCATTCTTTTTTTGCCCTGGCCTCAAGCTCCAGCCGGTACCGTTCCAAGGTTGCTTCCACCTGATCGATATCAATGCCATCTTCCCGGAGTTCCTGACGGATCTCATCCGTGGTCTGGCCTTCGCTGTCCCCCATGGCTTCGGTTAATTTATCTAGCAGTCTCAAATCTTCTGGAGAAATCACAGTCATGCCTCCTTTGCTGTCTGGGGCCGATCAACCCGCTCGAATTCCACAACCCATACCCATGGATTTTCATCCCAGCCGTATCCGCGGCTGCCGTTAATCAGGTCCCACAAAAAAGAGAACGCTCCGACAGCATTGTGATGCATTGCTCCAAGCGCCAGCTTTTGTGTGCCATAGCCGAGACTTCCATATTCGTATACATAGGCCTGGATACCTTCAGCCACCGCATCTGTCTCTGTGATATCCTGCAGCCGCTCCACCCGGAGACCTTTTACCCGAAGCCAAATCCGACTTGCCCATTTCGGCAAATGAATTGACGGCCTTCCGTGGTATCCAAGCTTTTCCTTGTCATCAAACCAGCCATAATATTGCTCGGGGACTGGTATTGACTCGTTATCAGCAGGGAACAGTATGATGCGCGTAAAACCCTCTGAACCTTGATCATTGAGATATGGTTTCCACATTTCTCGAACATAAAGGAAATCACCAGGCCCACCATATGGTGATGGCGTAAAATGCCTTATTGGACCAGATGGGCAATCTTCCCTGAACATTGCACCCCACCGGTTGAGTTGATTTTTGGGCAAGCCCTTTGTGACCCGGCAAATGCTTTCAAACTCACCGCTGGTATTGCCTTTAAAAACCCTTCTGGTTTGGTTTTTTAGCTCATTTAATGTTGCCACAACCATGGGTGGGGAAAATGGCAACGGACTTTCTCTTATAATGATTTCCATGGTCACGCTTATCTCCTCTTAAACGGATTCTTCTGGGCACAAAACAGTGGTGACAGAGCTTGAAACTTTTCCCGGCTCCTGCCCAGTCGCCTCCTGAATTTTTTTGCATGCCTCGGGGTCAACCAGGCGGACCTCCATGAAAGGCAGTCCACCGCCTGGGGAATCCCAGACTTGCGCCAATAAGCCAGCAGGATTGCCCTTGTCATATTCATGTTTGGCTCGGTCAAATAGTGTGCGTAATTGCGATGCCTGCCAAGCTGTGAGTTCTAAATTAACACCTTCCATGATCACCCCTCCCGTTTCTGCATCCGCCGGTCCTTGACGCCGAGGATTGCTTTGATGGCTATTACGATTATCTCTGCCAATAGGTTCATTGTTCCTCCTTGTGCCCGGACCAGGCTCTGTGGTATCTGTATGCGTCTGAAAATCAGACGAAATCTTAATTTGTAACCCCGGTGGGATCGGCCTGCCGGGGTCGTTTTTTTCAGGGCTTTAAGATGTCCCCCGCATCTTGCTTTCGAACATGGCCCGCAGTGCTTCCTCCCCCCGGCCCATCTTCACCAATGCGCTTCCGGCATCACTTCCAAAATTGCGCCCCTGCATGTAAACCAGGTTGATCAAGAGCATTTTCCGGATGATGGCATTCTGTTTATCCAGAACTTTCATCATGGTTTTGAGCTTCTTACGGATATCCGCCTCTTCAAGATCGCAGGTGTCTATGGTGCCCAGGAATTTCGACATGCCATCAGAGTATTTCATGGTGCTCTGGATGTCTTCGAGCACGGATTTCAGGGCCTTGCCCTTGTCTTTGAGAAAGCCCATAAACAGGTCATCTAACATTTACTCCTCCTATCTGATTGTCCTGTATCATGTTGCCAGGTCATAATCCCCAAAACTGCTCGGGGCATACTCTCCATGTGATTTTGTGTCTTCATAAATCGATATTGTATGGGATTCTTTCGCCCCGCAATGGCAGCAAATAAACTCTATCTTTGGTGGATTGCTTGTCAGCATGGCCCCGGTTTGATGCCAGCAATGCTCTTCACAGTCTTTTGCCATTCGTGTCCCTCCTATCCGGTATTAGCTCTCATGAGCCCTATGGAACGGATTGATAGCCAGGAGCCTGTCTGCGGTATTCCTGAAAATCGATTTCAGTTCATCGGAATACCCGAACCGGTCCTGATTTATTTCGATGCTCTTATATATATTACCGGTATTATGCCGCATGCTGGCGGCCTTCCAATCGCAGATCATCTCGATCAGGTCAACCAGGTCCATATCTGAAATGCCATCGGGAAAATGCTCCGGATGGTGCCTGTTGTGCTGGTTATGATGATCTATTGCAACCTTCATCCCCTTCATATTTTCACGGTATTCCTTCGATCCGTATTCGCACCCACGGAGACGCGGTGTGTATTTTTCGAAGATTTCGACCTCTGGGGACTCCAACTTGGTCTGGTCGTGTTCCTCCTGCCGCGTCATCAATTCTGAAATGATGCCATTCAGATAATTCCTGACCGTTTCAATGTGTCTGAGAGTTTTAAATTTTGCGTCGCTCATTTTATTCTCCTGTGCTTTATCCGGTATTAAGTTGATTGGGATTTCTTGATAGATTCGGCGTCATCTCCAAAAACAGCAACCATGTGGTCCTTTCTGAAATGGCAGATTTCACCACTCTCTTTTTCGTAATAATGCCAGTTTGATGTCTCAAGATCCCTGCGGTACTTACCGACGAAGCAAAACGGATTCTCGTCTATTGTGGTATAAATTTGGTATTCTTTCATATCCGGGTTTGCCACTTCGACTGTTTGATTCATATCCATCTTTGTTTTACCTCCTGTCTCGATAATGCCCTGTTAAGCGGTTTGTTTTTCAGGCCTAAACCCGGTGATTTCCCAGTATTCAGCAAGTGCGGCCGACATACATTCCGTGTAGTCCACGCAATATCCAAGATCCTCAAGGTTGAGGAATATCTCGCCGCAGTCCTCACACATATATTTTGAAGCAAGGCTGATTTCGTTATCGTCCCCATAGATCCGTTCCTCTATTTCATCCTGTGCAAGCCGTACGCGCCTAAATTCGAGACAACTTGCTCCGACATCTATCAGCTGATTGCAACTGCAGCACCGCCGCCGTCTTTTGGTTTCCAGTTTCGTGAAATCTGTTGGAGAGTATGCGGCCACCCCTTCTCCATCCCATTCCTGATCGCAACTGCATGATAATCCCATTTTATTTCCTCACTCGTTTTCCAAGTTGATATTTTGCCCCGCATCCGGTGCACGTAGCCCTGAGCGATCCGCTACGTGTCTGCTTCAATGTTTCATCGCACTTCTGGCAGCGGTGTTTTTGAATTGCCTTTTTCATGAATTCGTTAATACCTTTGGTGTTTTTTTTATGCTTCGGAATGAGCCCCAGGGCTCGGGCTATTTTTTTATATTCCCTGGGTATCCATTTTCCGTCTGGCTCATGGTGTAGGCCATCCCCCATCATGTCACCCAGGCGGATCAGCTGGCGGTGTAAAAAGTCCTTATTAGAATCCATAATGATCTATCCAATTAATTACATATTAAGATGATTCTTTAGTCTGCCGCCGATGCCCGGATTTCCAGTTGGCAGGTGGGGCAAATAATATGGTGTTTGCCATCATCCTGGTATTC
>MDTD01031133.1_pt1 | contig 15553 bp, 14 predicted proteins | sample 811221 | NCBI WGS metagenome assembly MDTD01 (sample SAMN05326646, study PRJNA326480) | marine metagenome | isolation source: seawater | place: Pacific Ocean: South West | collected 2011
ACTCTCAAAAAATTGCCCTAATAACAGGTATAACTGGCCAAGATGGTTCTTACCTTGCTGAATTTTTACTATCAAAAGGTTACAAAGTTCATGGAATTAAAAGAAGATCATCCATCATAAACACACAAAGAATTGATCACATATTTGAAGAAAACTATGTTGAGGATAGAAACTTTATCCTTCATTACGGTGATTTAACTGATTCTTTATCTCTTGTGAGATTAATTTCTGAAATTAAACCTGATGAAATATATAATTTAGGTGCTCAATCTCATGTAGCAGTATCATTTGAAGCTCCCGAATACACTGCAAATGTAGATGCACTTGGAACCTTAAGAATTCTAGATGCTATTAGATTTTTATCAATGGAAGACAAAACAAAATTTTATCAGGCTTCAACTTCAGAATTATATGGTGATGTATTAGAATCACCTCAATCAGAAAAAACTCCATTTAATCCACAATCTCCATATGCAGTTGCAAAGTTATACGCCTTTTGGATTACAAAGAATTATAGGGAGAGTTATGGTATTTTTGGATGCAACGGAATTTTGTTTAATCATGAATCTTCTCGAAGAGGCGAGACATTTGTTACAAGAAAAATAACTATTGCTTTATCTAAAATTTTTCATGGAAAGCAGAAACAGCTTTATTTAGGAAATCTTGATTCTCTCAGAGATTGGGGACATGCCAAAGATTATGTAAAGATGCAGTGGTTAATGTTACAACAGGATCATCCTGAGGACTATGTAATTGCTACCGGGCAGCAAATTTCTGTAAGAGATTTTGTAAAAAAATGTTGTAATCATATTGGAATTGAAATTGATTTTAAAGGAGAAGGAGTTGATGAAGTTGGAATAGTTTCAAAGAATAATTCAACCAGTAATTTTATTAAGGAAGGCGACGAAATTATTAGAGTTGATAAGCAATATTTTAGACCTTCTGAGGTTCAATCATTGCTAGGGGATCCCTCTAAAGCCAAAGAAAAGTTAGGTTGGATACCAGAAATTTCTATTGATGAGCTTGTTGAGGAAATGATGGATAGCGATATTAAAAATGAATTCTAAAAAAAAAATTTTTATAGCTGGACATAAGGGCTTAGTTGGCTCTGCAATCAAAAGAAGATTAGAACTAGAAGAAGATATAGAGATATATACAGAGTCAAAAGAGAATCTCAATCTTCTAGATAAAGAAGCTGTTCTTAATTTTTTTATTACAAATAAGTTCGATGAAGTTTATCTATGTGCTGCAAGAGTTGGTGGTATTCATGCAAATAATACATATCCTGTGAATTTTATTCTTGAAAATTTGAGTATACAAAATAATATTATTGAAAGCTCACATTCTACAAACGTAGAAAAACTTCTTTTTTTAGGATCTTCTTGTATATACCCAAGAGATTGTATTCAACCAATAAAAGAAGAATATTTATTATCTGGCCCACTTGAAGATACAAACAAACCATATGCAATTGCAAAGATAGCAGGATTAATTACTTGTGAATCATTTAATAGACAATTCTCAACTGATTACAGATCAGTAATGCCTACAAATTTATATGGTATTAATGATAATTTTCATTTAGAAAACTCACATGTCATACCAGCATTGATAAAAAAAATATTAACTGCTAAAAAAGAAAAAAGTGATGTTGTGGAAGTGTGGGGGACTGGCAAACCAAAGAGGGAATTCCTTTTTTCAGATGATCTTGCAGATGCATGTATTTTTTATATGAACATTGGTAAAAGAAAAATTGATAATTCTCATGTGAATATTGGAACAGGGATTGATATAACAATTAAAGAACTTGCTGAATTAATATGTGAAGTCGCTGGATACGATGGTAAGCTTTTTTTCAATTCAAATATGCCAGATGGAACTCCACAAAAATTACTTGATGTATCAAAAATAAATTCATATGGCTGGAGTGCTAAAACATCTTTAAAAGAAGGCCTAAATAAAACAATTGATTGGTTCAACTCATCCGAGAAATAAAAAATAATGATTAAAAAGAATAAAATATTTGTTTTTGGCATGGGATATGTTGGAGCCTCCTTGGCCTATCTTTTAAGCAAGGAAAATATTGTTTATTGTTATGATATAGATAAATCAAAAATTGATTTGATTAAAAAAAATGTTGCACCAATTCCTGATGAAGATCTTTCAAATTATATTAATACAAATGACTTGAACTTGAACGCAGCTGAGGAGTTACCAGAAACATTTGATGAGCTAGATTACATTATAATAGCAACACCAACTGACTATGATATTGAAAAAAAATCATTTATTACCGATACCATCACTAAAATCATCTCTAACATATCTAAAAACACAGAATCAGCAAATATTGTTATTAAGTCCACTGTTCCAATTGGATATACTATTGATCTTCAAAATAAATTCACTAATTTGAATATCCTTCATTCACCAGAGTTTTTGAGAGAAGGAAAAGCATTATATGATAACCAGCATCCCTCACGAATAATTGTGGGACATAATAATTCTCATGAATCTGCAGTCTCCTTTGCAAATGTTCTTAAGTCTTTATCAAATGAAGAAGATACAAAAGTTTTAATCGTTAGTTCATGTGAATCTGAGTCAATAAAATTATTTGCTAATAGCTATTTAGCTATGAGAGTGTCATTTTTTAATGAGCTTGATTCTTTCGCTATTTCTAAAGATTTGAGTACAAGAAACATAATTGATGGTGTCTGCATGGATAAGAGAATAGGCATGGAGTATAACAATCCTTCTTTTGGATATGGTGGATATTGCTTACCAAAAGATACTAAACAACTTTTATCATCATTTGATACCGTTCCTCAATCAATTATTTCTGCAACAGTAGAATCAAATTTAAAAAGAAAAGATTTTTTGATTCAAAGTATCATTGACTTGAATCCTTCCAATGTAGGTGTCTATAGACTTGTTATGAAAAAAGGGTCTGAAAATTTTAAAGAATCCTCTATTTTGGAAGTTGCTGATGGACTTCATAAGAAAGGAATAAAAATAAGAATATATGAACCACTTATAGATAATAATGATTTATTTCCTGAATATGAGTTATATAATGACTTTAAAAAATTTGATGAGGATTGTGATTTAATTATTACAAACAGATATGATTCCGAACTATCAAAATCAAATACAAAAATATTTTGTAGAGACATATATAATGAGAATTAAATTATGAAAATAATTGTAGTTAGTGGCGGTTTTGATCCTATTCATTCTGGCCATATCTCATACCTCAAGTCAGCTAAGTCTAATGGTGACAAGTTAGTTGTTCTTTTAAATAGTGATGAATGGCTTGCAAACAAGAAAAATAAATACTTCATGCCTTTTGAAGAAAGAAAATGTATTCTTGAAAACCTCTCTATGGTCGATGATGTTTATGATTTTGTTGATGACGAAATTGGAAGCTGTATTAACGGACTTGAAAAAGTGAAAAAACTCCACCCTAAAGATGAAATAATATTTTGTAATGGTGGCGATAGAAATAAAGAAAATATCCCTGAGATGAATGTAGAGGATATCAATTTTGAATTTGGCGTTGGAGGTTCGGATAAAAAGAATTCATCAAGTTGGATACTTAAAAATTTTCAGTATGATGGTGAAAAGAGAATATGGGGAGAATTCTATAACTTATTTACTGATACTGGCGATACAAATGTAAAAGTAAAAGAACTTATAGTTTATCCTGGAAAGGGCTTGAGTTTCCAAAGACACTTTCATAGAAGCGAGATCTGGTTTGTTAGTAAAGGAGCATGTATTGTTAACTATAGCGAAGGTGCTGCAGATGATTACAAAGAAATTTCTCTAAATTTAGAAGACTCACTTTTCATCAAGAAAGAGGCATGGCATCAAATTATCAATCCAAATAAAGAGCCCTGTCATATCGTTGAAATTCAATATGGTGATAAGACGGAAGAGGATGATATTGAACGATTAAGATATTTCGAAGAATCTTCCTAAACTTTTAAAATATTTAGGTTTAATGAAAGTATCTATCATCACAGTAACATATAACAGTGCGAATACGATTTTAACAACACTTAACTCTGTAAAATCTCAAACCTGGAATTCAATTGAACACATAATCATTGATGGAAATTCTTCAGATAATACTATGGAAATAGTCAATAATTTTCCTCATGTTTCAAAAGTTATTGTAGAGAATGATGATGGTATTTACGATGCTATGAATAAAGGAATTGAGAACTCATCTGGTGATGTAATTGGTTTCCTTAATTCTGATGATTGGTTTTTCAATGATAATGTTATAGAGGAGATTGTAAATTGCTTCAGAAATAACAAGATCGATGCTGTCTATGGTGATCTAGTCTTCGTAGTGAATGAAAATGACACTCAATATAAAAGATCTTGGAAAAGTGAAGATTATAAAAAAAATTCTTTTTTATCTGGATGGGTACCTCCTCATCCAACATTTTATGTAAAAAAAGAAATTTTCAAAAAATTTGGTGTGTTTAATAAAGAACTCAAATTTGCAGCTGACTATGATTTGATGTTGAGATTCATTGAAAAGGAAAAAATTAAAACTATCTATATGCCAGGCCCAAAGATCAAAATGAGATTTGGCGGTAAGACAACAAAAAATATCAAGAATGTTATTTTAGGAAATATGGAAATTTTTAATTCTTTAAAAAATAATGGTTTTAAACCAGGTATCTCATTTTGGTTCAAAAAGATAAAATATAAACTTAAACAATTCTCTAGGATATCATGATGAAAGAAGAGATAAGCATAATAGGTGGAGCTGGCTTTTTAGGAACAAAATTATCTGAAATATTAAAAAAGAACGATTTTAATTTTAACTTGTATGATATTAATGATAAAGAAGAGACAATTAAAAAGATAGATGTGGAATCAATAGATTCGCTTGAGAGATTAAAAAATTCTACAACTATAATTAATTTAGCTGCAGTCCACAGAGATGATATTAAGCCGATATCAAAGTATGACGATGTTAATGTAGGTGGAGCATTAAATATTTGTTCTATAGCTGAGAAGTATGAAATTAAAAAAATAGTATTTATAAGTAGTGTTGCTATATACGGTAATGCTGATTTAAATACAGACGAAAGTGGCGAACCAAACTTTTTTAATCACTACGGAAGAACAAAGTATGAAGCTGAATTAATATACAAAAAATGGCAAAAAGATGATCCTAAAAATAGAGTTCTTACAATAATAAGACCTACAGTTATTTTTGGGGAAGGTAATAGAGGGAATGTATATAATCTTTTAAATCAAATTTATAAAAAAAAATTCATTATGATTGGAAAAGGAACAAATAAAAAATCTATGGCATATGTAGATAATGTTGCAGAGTTCATAATATATGCTCTCAAACAAAATAATAATTTAAGTATTTATAATTACGTTGATAAGCCTGATTTTTCAATGAATGAATTAGTCCTACATGCAAAAAAGAAGTTATTTAGTAGTTCTAGCATTGGCCTCAGAATTCCATTATTTTTTGGTCTCATAGGTGGGTATTTATTTGACTTTGTATCGTTATTATTTCGTAAGTCTTTACCTATCAGTTCAATTAGAGTAAAAAAATTTGTAAGTGATTCCTCATTTACTTCAAGAGTTGAGTCCACATCATTTAAACCACCATACAAGCTAAAGGAAGCTTTGGATAGAACACTAACATATGAATTTATTGAGGATAACTCAAATAAAAAAGTTTTTTATACAGAATGATTACTTTTAAAAATTTAAATAGTGCATCTCCGTATAAAAAATTTTTAAGTTTTTACAAGGAAGCTATTGAAAAAAATCAACCAAATATTGAAGCAGTTTCAATAAGTTCTTTCGATAAAAAAATTAATGAAGTTCAGTCTAGATTTGTAAATTTAAAGTACATCATTGATGACGAATGGATTTTTTTTTCAAATTATCAGTCACCTAAAGCTAAATCATTTGAGAGCCATGATCAAATCACCGCTCTTTTTTATTGGAACACTATTAATATTCAAACAAGAATCAAGGCAAATATTTATAAATCTTCTCAGATAATTTCAGATATGCATTTTAATAGCAGATCAAACGAAAAAAATATCACTGCAGTAATTTCAAACCAATCAAAAAAAATCTATTCACCTGATGACGTAAAAAATAAATTTGATGAGGTAGTTACATCTAAAAATTTCTTTGATTCTCGCCCGGATTATTGGGGTGGATATTCTTTTAATCCATTTTATTTTGAGTTTTGGAAAGGAGATGACAACAGACAGAACAAAAGGGAAGTATATGAACTCAAAGAAAATATTTGGGAAAAAAGCTATTTACAACCATAGTAAGTAAAAAATTATTTGAAAATTATATTAATTGCTTTAAAATTCGCATCAAATGATTTGTTACAACAGATTTTCTTCTTTTTCTTCAAAGTAATGACATTATTATTAATTTTTCTTGGTAGGTACTCAAATAGCTCTCTCTAAAAAACAAAAAACACCTTTGAATGATAAGATCCAAGCTGATGAGGTCATGCTTATTGGTGTAGATGGAGAGAAGCTTGGTCTTTACTCCATTGATAAGGCTTTAGATGCTGCTAAAAAATTAGCGATCGATCTTGTTCAAGTGTCTCCTCCTGATTCTGAACCAGTAGTATGCAAGTTATTAGATTATGGTAAATTTCTTTTTGGTAAGAAGAAAAGCTCTTCAAATTCAAAATCAAAATCTAAGAAAAATACAGTTAAAGAGATAAAATTTAGACCATCAACTGATATTGGTGACTATAATATAAAGTTAAAAAAAATTAAAAGCTTTATTAATGCTGGAGATAAGACTAAAATAACGGTCCGATTTAGAGGTAGAGAAATTTTAAACAGTAATATGGGACTGGAATTGTTACAAAAACTTAAGGATGAGCTTGAAGACATTGCTCAAGTTGACCAAGAACCATCTCTTGAAGGAAGACAATTGCTAATGGTTATGTCTCCATTAAAAAAATAATTATTATGGGCTACAAACTTAAAACACATTCTGGAGCTGCTAAACGTTTTAAAAAAACAGGCTCTTCTTTAAAAAGCAGAAGTGCAAACAGAAACCATATACTAACAAAGCAATCTACTAAAAGAAAAAGACATAACAGAGGCCTTAATATAATGACTGGAACAGTGTTAAAAATGGCCTCAAGGTTAATAAACAGGTAATTATTATGTCAAGAGTTACTAAATCAGTTACTGCTAAAGCTAGACATAAAAAAGTTCTAAGTGCTACTAAAGGTCACTATGGGGCAAGAAGCAGATTATATAAAACAGCAAAACAATCTAACATTAAATCCTTGCAATATGCTTTTAGAGATAGAAAAAACAAAAAAAGAACTTTTAGATCGCTATGGATTTCTCGAATTAATGCTGGTTGCAAAGAATTAGGAGTGTCTTATTCTAAATTAATAAGCTCTCTATCACAAAAAAACATTAAACTTAATAGAAAAACTCTTTCTGATCTAGCTATCACTGACAATTCAACTTTTAAAAAGATTGTTGAAACTGCTACTAGCTAGTAGCTAGTCTAATGTCAGATTCAAAAGATATCTTTTCTCCAGATTTAATTAAAGATATAGGTTCATATCATCCTATTAATCAAGTGAAGGACGCAATAATGAATCTTTTAGTGTCTCATGGATTTGAAATTGTTAACGGTCCAGAGATTGAAACTGAAGAATTTAATTTCGATATGTTAAATATCAAAAAATCTCATCCTGCAAGACAAATGCATGATACATTCTATGTCAACGAAAAATCAGGCGTCTTAAGAACTCATACTTCGCCTGTTCAGATAAGAGGAATGTTAGAAAAAAATCCACCTCTGGCCTTTATATCTGGTGGAAAAGTTTATCGTAAAGATGATGATGCTACCCATCTTCCAATGTTTCACCAAATAGAAGGCATTTATGTAAATAAAAATGTTAATTTCGCAAATTTAAAAGACCTAATATATAAAGTTATTGTGGCCTTGTTTGGAGATTCAGTAAAATTAAGATTTAGACCCTCATATTTCCCATTTACAGAGCCATCTGCAGAGGTTGATATTTTATCAAAAGATGGAAAGTGGCTTGAGATTCTAGGATGTGGAGTAGTAAATCCAATTGTTCTTGAAAATTGTAAGATAGATTCGGACAAATACTCAGGATTTGCTTTTGGGTTAGGGATTGAAAGAATAGCTATGCTTAAATTTGGCGTAAATGATATCAGGGATTTTTATAAGTCAAACTTAGATTTTTTGAATCAATTTAAATGAAGATACCTTATCAACACTTAGTTAAACATATTAACAATAAGCCAGAAATAAATGATTTATCTGAAAAGCTTTTTCAATTAGGGCATGAGCATGAAATATGTGATGAAATTTTTGATTTTGAGTTTACACCTAATAGGGGAGATTGCCTTTCAATAAATGGTTTACTTAGAGACTTAAATATATTTTATGATGTTTCTTTTAATGTTGATATTTTTAAAGAAGAAATACCTATTTTACCATTTGAATTTATTAACCTCGCGGAAGATTCATGCAAGAATATATCTTTCTTAGAAATAAAAATAGACAAATTACCAAAACACTATAAAGAATTTCTTGAAAATTATTTTGTTGATTTGGAGGTGAAAAAAGTAAATTTTTTTACCGATATTTCAAACTACTTATCTTACGAAACGGGACAACCTACACATTGCTATGACTCTTCAAAAATCATTGCACCAATAACCCTCTGCTATTCAAATGAAGATCTGGAATTTGAATCTTTATTAGATAAAAAAATAAAAATACAAAAAGGTGACTTAGTTTTTAAAGATAAAAGTAATAATATTATCAATATTGCTGGCGTGGTTGGTGATAAAAGCACGTCATGCAAAAATGATACTAAATCTGTTATAGTCGAATGCGCTCATTTTAATCCTGAAACAATAATTGGGAAATCAGTAAAATATGATGTAAGTTCTGAAGCTGCATACAAGTTTGAAAGAGATACAGACCCTGATTCACATGAATTTGTCTTGAGAAGGTTCCTTGCAATTGTTGCAAAACATTGCACAATTATCGATGCTAAATTATTTTCAGCATCTGTTAAAAAAATCGTAAAGAAAAGAATCCCATTTAATATTTCAAAAATAAATAAAATAATTGGAGTTAATATTGATGAAGATGAATGTTTGAGTTATCTAAACAATTTAGGATTTACATTAACTAGAAAAATGATAAATGTTCCTTCTTATAGAAATGATATCAATACAATCAATGATCTTTCAGAGGAGGTTGCTAGGGCAATCGGTTATGACAATATAGTTAAACAACCATTTAAAATTAATATTGAAAAAAATACAAATGTAAATTTTGAAGAACAAAAGATAAAAGATATTTTAATAAGTGAGGGTTTTTACGAGGTTATTAATAACCCCTTTGTAGCAAAAAATACAGATGATTCAGTAGTAATTGATAATCCAATTGATTCAAATAAAAGTTTTTTAAGAGGTGACTTGAAAGATTCTCTAGTTGGTAATTTACTATTCAATGAGAGAAGACAAAAAGATTCTATAAAACTATTTGAAATTTCTGATGTTTACTCTAAAAAAGACAGAAAGGGTAAAAAAGTTCTTGGAATTATTGCAAGCGGAAGAATTGACAAAAACTTTATTGATTTTTCAAAAAAAATCAACAAAGAATATTTACAAAAAGTTCTTAACAAATTTAAAAATACTCAATGTCATATTAAAGAGTTATCAAGAGAGAATCTTGATACAAAATCTAAAAATCAAATCGTATATTGTGAGGTTGAAATAGATTCTTCTTTTAAAATGGAAAGTTCTTTTAAAAAATTAGAAATCAGTGATGTTAATGACAAAAAATATACTCCAATATCTGAATATCCAAGTTCATTTAGGGATTTATCATTTTCAATAAAAGATTTTTCAAAATGCAAGGTGTTAGAAAAACTTATTCTTAGCTATGAAAATAAATTAATAAAAGATGTTTTTGTTTTTGATTATTATAAAAACGAAAATACAAATGAGATTAAGATTGGATTTAGGTTTATTTTTCAGTCTAAGGAATCAACAATAACTGATAAAGAGGTTGATAGCATTATGGACTCCATTATAGAAGACTCTTTAACTATTCAATCAGTTAATATTCCAGGCTTGTTATAACTAATATGTCTTTAATGATATAAAATGGATATAATTTCGCAAGAAAAAATATAATTTGGAAAAATAAATAGAATGTACATAAATAAAAAATTTTTTTTACCACTACTTGTAATATCTTCATTATTTCTTCAAGCACAACAGCTTGATGAAAGTTACTTAGATAGCTTGCCTGAAGATATTAAAGATGATCTTCTTGAAAGAGCTGATGAAAATAAGGATCAAGCAAAAGAGAACTACAGATCTTCTTTATATTCAAGCAAACTTGAAGAAACCGAAGAACTAATTGAGCTCAAAACAAGACTTGAGGCTGATTTAGAAGAGCTAGAGAGAAGATTGAACACTAATGAGGATTTATCTTTGCCGGGTGATATAGAATTATTTGGTTCTAATTTTTTTAAAACTTTCCAAACCTCCTTTATGCCAATAAATGAGCCAAATCCAGATTCAACATACACTCTTGATGCTGGAGATGTTCTAAAGGTTCAATTGATTGGCCAAATGAACATGGTTGAATCTATTTTAATTAATCGAGATGGAACGGTTAACATTCCTGATGTTGGAAGATTAAATGTTGCGGGTTTAAGTTTGAAAGAAGCATCTGAATTAATCAAATCTAACGTAGAAAAAGCTTTTGTTGGAACTAATCTGTTTATAACTCTTGACGAAATTAGAGATGTAAATATTTTAGTGTCGGGTAATGCAAAAAAACCAGGTGTTTACACCATGACAGGAAATTCAAATATTCTTCATGCACTCACTATGGCTGGCGGCATTAATGAATTTGGTTCTTTTAGAGAAATTAATCTAATTAGAGATGGAAAAGTTATTGAAACGTTAGATGTTTATAACATCTTAATAGACGGTAACTATAACCTTAAGAAAAGATTAAGGTCTGGTGACGTTGTCTTTGTTGAGCCAAAACATACCACAGTGTCAATTGATGGAGCGGTAAAAAGACCTGCAATGTATGAAATGAAAGATGGTGAGTCTTTAGATAGCGCGATACGATATGCAAATGGAATTAAACAAACAGCAGATATGGAAAATATATCTCTTGAGAGAATGCTTGATGGCTCACTAAAGTCTATTCCTATTAGAAATATTTCTCAATTTGAAAATATCGAACCTGTGGAGGGAGATTTAATTTATGTAAGAGAGTACTCATACAGAACTGCAACAATTTCTGGAGCTGTATATAAACCTGGAAAATATATTATGGCGGCAGGTGAAAACATTGATGATCTTGTAAATAAAGCTGGTGGTTTTACTGATAATGCATACCCTTTTGGAGCAGTTTATGAAAATAATGATGCAAAAATAATTAATAAAAAGGCACAAGAATTACTTTATGATGAATTTTTAGATAATATCATTGCTTTAAGTCAACTCAATATTGGTCAGACTTTTGATTTAACACCAATAATAAAGCTTACAGAGGACATTAAAAATACAACACCTAGTGGAAGAATAGTTATTGATTTACTAAATGAAGATAGCACAAGTTCTTTAAACATAAGAGCAGGAGATACGCTTGTCATACCAGAAAAAACAAACAGTGTTTTTGTTTATGGTGAAGTCTCTTCAGAGGGTGCCGTAACATTTGAAGCAAATCAAGGTGTTGATTATTTTGTTGAGAAGTCAGGCGGTTATAAGAGATTTGCAGATAATGAATCGATTTATATCCTTCATCCAAATGGTGAGACACAGAGATATTCTAAACAAAGAAATTTATTTGCAAATCAACCACGTGATTTAAAAATGTACCCTGGTTCAGTTATATTTGTTCCAAGAAAAATAGATAATTCCGCCACTAGAAGACTTGCAACTCAAGCATATGTCTCGATCTTAGGAAATCTTGGAGTTGCATTAGCTTCTTTATCTGCTATCGATAATAATTAGATAGAGATTATGAATGATACAAATTTTAATTAAACCTCTACTTAAGTTTTCTTTTTTTACAGCACTTTTTTATTCATTCATATTAAAAGCGGATAATTTTAGCAACAATACTTACAATAATCATGGCGTGGTTGGTCTAGTGAATATACCAACAGCAAGACTTTATGATGAAGGTGTGCATGGAATTACATTATATGATGGAACGCCCGACCAAAAAATAACACTTTCTTCAAATCCTTATGATTGGTTTGAAGCCTCTTTTTTTTATAGCAATATACAAGGATTACCTTATCCAGGATATGAATATCAAGATTACAAGGACAAAGGTTTCAATGTAAAAATTAGAATAAAAGAAGAAGGTTTGCTTCCAGCAATTGCAGTAGGATTAAATGATTTTGCAGGAACTGGTTTTCACAGTTCTGAATATATTGTATCCAGCTATGGTATTAATAAATTAGATATGCATTTCGGAATTGGATGGGGTCAATTAGCTGGATCGAGTGAAAAATTTTCTAACCCCTTTGGTTATATAAATGAAAGCTTTAAGAATAGACCTCTTGATTATGAAACTGGAAGAGGGGGTCAATTTAATCCAAAAACTTTTTTTTCAGGCAAAACAGCATCTCCTTTTTTTGGAATTTCTTATAGTTTGAGAAATAACATACTTTTAAAAATTGAAACGGATCCAACAAATGTAGAAAGTGAAAAAATAAAATATGATAAAAAAAATAGTGAAATCTCATTTGGGATTGATTATTCAATTAATAATAATTTTACAATTGGCGCTTCATTTGAAAGAGGTAATTATTTATCACTAAGATTTATATATAAAAATGACCCAAAAAAATCTATTAAAAATTATGAATACAAAAGTATAGAAGTTACTGAGAGTGATGATAAGTACACTAAATTAATTAAAAATTTAGAAAAGAATGGCATTGGAGTGAATAAAATTAGTGAGAGCTCTAAATCGATTGGCCTTGAATTAACACAATTTGTTCATCCAAATATGAAAATAGTAGAACAAATTATTTCAGAAGCATCAAAAAATGCTGGAATTGAAAAAAATATCAAAAAAGACGTCAAGGTTGCAGACCTTACAGGAGTATCTGAGATAGATGATGTTTTTAGAAGAAATGCAAGAACAATATATGAAAGAAAGACTTCAAGAAGATTCAATCAGTCAACAAATTTAAGATTTAAGCCTTTTATTGCTTCGCGGGAGGAATTTTTTAAGGGCGCCCTTCTCGTAGAAAATGATTCAGAGTTTATTTTACGGGAAAATTTATTTTTTAATACTAACTTAAAATACAGTCTTGCAAATAATTTTGATGATTTAAGATTTCCACCGCTTGATACATTTCCTGCACAAGTGAGATCAGACGTAAAGCAGTATTTAAAAAATATGGATAAGGGTATCCTTATTGGAAGAGCACAGCTTGACTATCACTTAACACCAAAAGATAACCATCATTTGATGATAACGGGTGGAATTTTGGAAGATATGTTTTCAGGTGCTGGAATGGAATATTTATATTTTGTTCCAAATACTAATTATTCTTTTGGTGCCGAATTGTTTAAAGTTAAGAAAAGAGATTATGAATGGGGTTTTGGACATTTAGATTATGAGAATACATTTTTGATAGGAAATTTTTATTACAGAAATTATGGTTTAATTCCATTTGATCTAAAAATCTCAGCAGGAGAATATTTGGCAGGCGATGTTGGGACCACAATTGAATTTTCAAGAACATTTAGAAGTGGGGTAAGATTTGGCGCATTTGCAACATTTACTGATGTATCAGCTGAACAATTTGGTGAAGGTAGTTTTGATAAAGGAATATTTTTTAATATACCAATATTTGGAAATTCCATTGCTTATACTTGGAAACCTCTAACAAAAGATCCAGGTGCAAAACTGGTCAGAAGAAACTCACTTCATGAATTGTTAGTTAAATTTAGAGCAATCAATTAAAAAATTGTTTTATAAAAACGTGTATAAAATATACATTTTTGATATTATTTAAAAAAAACACATAAATACTTTTAATTTTAATGAAAAATAAAGTAGAATTGTCTTCCGGAGTTGTATATATATTCATTTTATGTGAATATTACTTCTAGATAGCAAATAATTTGAGGAATGTAGCTATGAAAAAATTTTATTTATTTAGTTTAACAATGCTTTCTTTGGGGTTAGCTACTGATTTGAGTTCCGAAACAATAAGTGAAATGGAACAAAGAATTGGTCAGATGGGTGTTGTTGAACTTCAAGAAAGGAGAGCTTACTTATTACAAGAACAAGAAAGTACTCAGAATCCATCTAGATTAAAAGAGATCGCTGCTGAACTTAGCACTATACAGAAAGCTTTAGTAGCACTCGTTGGTGCAGCAGTAATTTCGAATATTACAGATGATGGTTATAACGATAATGTTCCTCCTGTAATTACGTTAAATGGATCAAATCCTGATAGTGTTGAATTAGGAGATACGTATACAGATCCAGGAGCTACTGCGTTTGATGAGTTTCATGGTGATACGCCAGTAACAGCATCTAGCAATGTTGATACATCGACTGTTGGCTCTTACACAATTACTTACACCGCGACAGATTTGGATGGTAATACAGCAACTGCCACTAGAACAGTTAACGTTGTTGATACTACAGCTCCAGTAATTACAATAATTGGAGATAACCCAGCTGATGCTGAACTTGGATCAGCATATGATGATGCTGGCGCAACTGCAACAGATGCTTCTGGTGACGTAACAGTTGTTTCATCTGGAACAGTTGATACTGATACACTGGGTTCTTACACAATCACATATACATCTACAGATGCTTCTGGAAATGAAGGAACTGCATCTAGAGTTGTTAATGTTGTTGATACCACTGCTCCAGTATTTACTTCATCATCAACATTTGTTGTTGAGGAAGGCGATACAGCAGTTGGTACTGTAACTGCTACTGATATTCAGGATGTAACATTCACAATATCTGGAACTGTTCTAGCAATTACTGCTGATGGCGTTGTTACATTCATTGAGCCTGCAGATTATGAAGGTTCTTATATAACAGACGATGCAACAACACTTGAATATGGTGGTGCAACTGTTGAGGTTACTGCTACAGTGACTGCTACAGATGCAAGTTCAAATGCTGAAACACAGGTTATTACTGTTAGTATTCGTGACTACGGTGGTATTGATGATAATCCTGGAACAGGAACTGCTACTAGTACAGATTCTAATACTGGAACTGGAACTGCTACTGGCACAGGAACTGCTACTGGCACAGGAACTGCTACTGGCACAGGAACAGGAACAGGTACTGGCACAGGAACCGGCACAGGTACTGGTACTGGAACAGGTACTGGAACAGGAACCTAAATACCTTAAATTTTAATGAGTCTTGGAAAAAGAGATATTTCAAAAAATATCTCATCCAAGACTCAAATTTCATCAAAACAAAGCCT
>MDTD01185554.1_pt1 | contig 15552 bp, 7 predicted proteins | sample 811221 | NCBI WGS metagenome assembly MDTD01 (sample SAMN05326646, study PRJNA326480) | marine metagenome | isolation source: seawater | place: Pacific Ocean: South West | collected 2011
GGCGCTAGCAACAATTGGTGCTGATGCAGCTCCGCCAACATTTGCTTGAGAACCTACTGCGACAAAGAACAAAGGTGCTTTTATAATTACTGCTACAACAAGGAGTACAATAATGTGTACTAGCATCCATAGTAGACCTATGATTATCGCAGAAGAGTAAGTGCTCCAGTTTGCGATAAGCTCACCAACATTCATTTTCATACCTATTGTTGCTACAAGTATGTAGAGGAATATTGATCCTAATTTGCTCGCTCCGGCGCCTTCGTACTCTTTAGCTTTAGAAAAGCTCATACCGACACCTAAAGCTGTAGCAACAACTACAATCCAGAAGAACCCCTTTTCTAGGGAGCTTAGGAATTTTACAAAGCTATTAGGGTTGTCAGCTAGTATTGCCTGGAAGCTGTCGTGAATGCTAACGCTAGCAAAATCGGCTACAAGGTGAGCTATTGCAACAGATCCAAAAGCAATTCCAACTAGAACTATTAAGTCTGTAAAAGAAGGAACTCTTGCAATACTATCTTGGTATTCTTCAACCTTCTTTTTTAAAGTATCTACAGCTGTGCTGTCGGCTTTGAGCCAAGAATCAATTTTCTTTGTGTGGCCAGCGCCGTATAAAAGGAATGGCATCCAAAGGTTAGCTACGAAGACATCTACAATTAACATGATAGAAAACTGCTTGTCTAATGTGCCTGATATCTCCTTTAATGCTGCTTGGTTAGCTCCACCGCCTATCCAACTTCCAGCTACAGTAGAAAGCCCTCTCCACATTGCTTCTGGAGAGTCGCCACCAAAAACTTCAGGGTTGAAAGACCCAACTACGTAAAGTGCAATAGGTCCGCCTATGATGATTCCAAAAGTCGCGGCGAAGAACATGATGATTGCTTTTGGTCCCAAGTTGTAGATTCCTTTTAAATCTATACTTAGGCAAAGCAAAACCAAACTGGCAGGAAGCAAGTACCTCGAAGAAACGAAGTACAAGCTCGACGCTTCTCCATCAACAAGTCCAAAAGAATTAAACGCAGCAGGAATAAAGTAGCACAACAAAAGTGTTGGGATAAATGTGAAGAATTTCTTCATCGATGGTTGCTGAGCAGCGTAAAAAATCCCTGCTAGGGTAACTGCTAATAAACCAAGTACTACTGCGTCGTTTTCTAATGGAAACATGATGATTATGCCTTTTTGATTTCGATTAATTCAACCTCGAAGATAAGGGCTGCGTAAGGAGGTATAGGACCATTTGGGTTTGGTCTTGCTCCATATGCTAACTCTTGAGGTATGTAGAATGTAGTCTTCCCACCAACTTTCATAAGCTGAAGCCCCTCTGTCCAGCCAGGAATCACTCCATTCAATGGGAATAAAATAGGCTCTCCTCTTTTGTAGCTAGAATCAAATTCTGTTCCGTCTATCAAAGTTCCTTTGTAGTGAACTGTTACTGTGTCCTCTGCAGCTGGTGAATCACCATCTCCAACAACCTCGTGATGGTATTGAAGACCGCTTTCAGTCATTTCAATTCCGTCTTTCTTAGAATTTTCAGCTAGGAAGTATTCGCCCTCAGACTTTGCTTCTGCAGCTTTCTCTTCCTGAATCTTAGTCATTACTTCTCTGATTTGAGCATCAGCTTCTTCAACTGTTTGAGAAGCAGTTCCAGCAAGTGAATCGGCAAAACCTTTTGCTAATTTCTTTGAGTTTATGCTTGAAAATCCTTGATTTTTAAGGTTTGCTGCAAGTACAACACCTAGTGAGTAGGATACTGAATCCATTTGTTTTGAATAATTTAAAAGTAATTAGGGCCGCAAAGATAGTCCCTTAGCTACCTAATTCTAGTAAATGCTAGTGTAGATGAGTCGCTTAAATCTTCTCTATATCTAAAACCCAAACCTTTGAACCCCCTCAACCCTTCAGGACTCTCGATTTCATTCTCAATAATAAACCTAGCCATAGCACCTCTAGCTTGCTTTGCAAAAACGCTAATGTTTTTCAACCCACTGTCTGTTTCAACCTTAAAAGAGAAGTTTATGACATTTAGATCTAGTTCGGGTTTCAGTACGACTTTGTTGTATTCGTCAGATGCTAAGTTGGCAAGAAAAGTGGCTTCGATCTCAGAAGCTCTTTGGTTAAAAAAACCAGGCAGTCGCTTAGCCCAGAACCCATTCAAACTCTTTGTGTCATCATATGGCGTAAACTTTTGCGCCATCTCAAGTCTGTACGGATTAACACCATCAAAGGGGCCTAACGCCCCATACAATCCGCTCAACACGTACATTCTGTTTCTGGCATAATCAGCCGATTCTTTGTCTAGAGAATCGAATCCCAAAGCTTTAAATGCCTCGCCCTTCATAGATAGCCCAGTTGGGTAAAGCATGGAATCATCGGACCATGAGCAATGCCATTGCTCAACTGTTGTGGCTAAATCATCACTAAGTTTCATCACCTTGCCCAGGTTTTTCATTTTACGAAGCGACCTCATTAATTTCTCCGCTTCAGTCTGGAATGCAGGAGTGCTAAGTTGCTCTTTTGGAGTGCTGTTGCTCAAGTCAAGAGTCTTAGAAGGTGAGAGGATTATTATCATCATTGCGAAGGTCGTGCTATATTGCAGATATGCAACAATTGTTACTACCATTCTTTATCGCAATCGCATTGTTTGCGACTAATTCACAAGCTATTTCACAATGTGCTGACGGCGAATCAACCTTTGAGTTGGTCGTAAATACGGATGCTTGGGCTTATGAGATGTACTATGAATTAACTCCAGTTGACGTTGAATGTGGTGGCAATGTAGTTGCTAATGGTGTTGCTGGTGCTACTAACGCTTGCCTTGCTGATGGATGCTACATAGTTAATGGTTTCGATTCCTATGGAGACGGATGGAATGGAAACGTAATGAATATTACAGATGCAAATGGAAACACAGTTCTTACTTGGGATGGACCTGAAGTTGATATAGATTCAGTTGATTTTTGCTTAGAGAGTGACGAACCAATTGATCCTCCTGCTTGTTCTAACATATCTATAGATATTAGTGGCGGAACATGGCAAAGCGAAATTTCATGGAATATCGTAGATAATGATAACTTACTTTATTCAGGAGGAAATGTGAATGTAGGTTGTGGAAACACAGGGAATGGGACTCCAGGGTATACCTATGCAGATAATGATACACAAATAACAGATTTAATTTGTCTTACAACTAATTCCCAAGTTGTGCTTCATCATACTGATAGCTACGGAGATGGAGGAACAGATTTTTATGTTTTAGTTGATGGAGTCCAAACTGAATTCTTAGATGGGTCAGATTATGGAAACACCTGGACTATAGACATAAATACAGATGGTCTTGTAGATCATGACACACCTTGTGACGCACTTGAATTAAGTGTTGATGGCACCTCAGAGTTGATCTCTAACGTTGGTGCTACAGGTTCTTCCAATGAAATTACTCCACCAGCATTGGGTTGTAACCATCCAGGGGGATGGTGTGAGGGAGCTGCTAATGTTAGTGTTTGGGCGAAGTTCACTGTAGAAGAGGATATTAGATATCAAGTACAGCTATGCAACGATCATACAGACTTTGACTCACAACTTGCTCTTTGGGTAAACGATGGTTGTGGAGATTGGAGCACATATGAATTGGTTGGAGCAAATGACGATGCTAATTGTGGTGTTGGAGAATATTATGCGAGTACAGCATACACACCTTGCTTGCCAGTTGGAACTGAAGTTTATTGTCAAATTGATGGTTGGAATGGAGCAACTGGAATTGCAGAAATTTCTGTAGCTCCATCTGAAGTGGAACCATCGATTTCATCAAGCGTAAATCAAATCTCATGTGCCCTAGAAACAGAGTTTAATCCTGATGGATCTATCAATTTGATTTCATATTACGACGGCTTAGGAGGAGAGGTAAATTGGACAGGACCATTTGGGTATACAGGTACAGGAAATTACATTGATAATTTACTGCCTGGTGTTTACAATGTTGAGTTGAATTCAACATGTCCAGATGATACGTATTACGCTAGTTATGAGATTATTAATCCTGAACAATTAGAGCTAAACTACACTGTGAATTCTTCTTGCGAAAACGGAGAAGGAGGGTCGGTTGATCTAGAAATTTCTGGAGGAACAGGAGAGTACACTGTTGATTGGAATGGGCCAAATGATTACGATTTCGACGGTGAGGATTTGCCCCTTGTTAGCTCTGGCGATTACTATGTTGAGGTAGTAGATGCTGAGGGTTGTACTGCTGATTTGGATATTGAAATTCCATTTGTTGGAGTAACTCCATTTAGTCTTGGTGATGATATGGAATTATGCGCTGGAGACATGCATATCTTCCTTGCTCCAACGGGTGATTATACATATGAGTGGCAGGATGGATCAGCGTCATCGCTTTTCATTTTACAAACTGAGGAGGGAGTTTCTACAACTGCTGTAATAGGAGTTTCTGTTTCTAACAGCTACGGATGTGAGCTTTCAGATGCTGTTGTTGTTACTGTATTTAATTGCGCTAAGATTGAAGAAGATCAATCAAATACATGGTCTTTATTTCCAAATCCAATTGATGGAGAAGCAACACTGAATCTAAAAGGAATAGATTCTAATAGTTTATGCCAAATCCGTGACACACGCGGTAGAATTGTACTAACTACCCAAGCTCTAGAAACAACAACGATCAACGCTTCATCTTTAGAAGCTGGAGTTTATATGGTTGAGGTAGTAAATGACAGAGGAATGGTGATTTGGCATTCTAAAGCAATAATCAAGTAAGACATGAATAAAATTCAATCTATGGCTACAAAACTAGTGGCCTCATTAATCCTGCCATTGTGTTTCATGGGTCCATTAGGAGCCAAGGAGGGGATGTGGATTCCAACTCTTTTGCAAGCTCTTGAAGACGAAATGCAAGCAATGGGTCTAAGGTTGACAGCAGAGGATATCTATTCTATCAATCAAAGCAGCTTGAAGGATGCTGTTGTGCACTTTGGTGGAGGATGTACAGCTGAGATGGTTAGTTCACAGGGGCTTCTTCTAACAAATCATCACTGTGGATACGGTGAGATACAGTATCACAGTACAGTTGAGAATGATTATTTGAAGGATGGATTTTGGGCTATGTCTATGTCTGAAGAATTACCCAACCCAAACCTCACAGCAACTTTCATTCACAGAATTATTGACGTAAGCGCAAGAGTACTTGCATCCATTGATGGACTCGACGGAGAAGAAAGAGCTGAAGCTAAGAATAAGGCCTACTCTGAAATTGAGGCTGAGATGCTCAATGAAGAGCATCTTACAGGAGGTGTTGTTGAATTTGATTTCGGAAATCAATACTTTCTAATTTCAAAAATCACGTATAAAGATGTGAGACTTGTGGGTGCTCCTCCATCTGCTGTGGGTAAGTTTGGTGGGGATACTGACAATTGGGTTTGGCCTAGACATACTGGTGATTTCAGCGTTTTCAGAATTTATGCTGACGAGGATAATATGCCTTCAGAATACTCGGAATCAAATGTTCCGTACAAACCTGCACATCACTTTCCAGTGTCTATTAAGGGTGTGAAGGATGGTGATTTCACAATGGTGTTTGGTTTTCCTGGGACTACAGAGCAATTTTTGACATCAGACGCTGTTGAGCATGTGATTGAGGAGTATAATCCCATGAATATTGCTATGAGAGATGCTAGCTTGGCTGTTATTAATGCTGCTAGATCTTCATCTGATGAATTGCGCATTGCATATGCTTCAAAGCAGAGCAGTATTGCAAATGCTTGGAAAAAGTGGATGGGTCAATCTGCGGGTTTGAAAGAGCTAGATGCTGTTGGAACTAAAAAAGCTCTTGAGGCTGACTTTAAGAAGATGGCTCAAAAGCGTAAATTTTCTGAGTATAGAGGGGTGATAGACAGTATACAAGCTGCTAATTTGGACTACTTCCCATACATGGAAGCAAGGAGGTTGTTTATTGAATTTGTCTACTACGGTCCAGATATTTTGTTGCACTCATTTGAGTTTTCAAACCTCATAGAACATTTTGATACACTGAATGCAAAAGGTGAGTTGGATAAGCATTTAGATAGGCTTTTACACGTAAACGAAGAGTATGCAAAGAACTATGATGCATCAGTAGACCAAGGAATTTTTGCAGCATTAGCTGAAGCGTATTTGGGCTTTATTGAGGATGATTTAAAACCAGAAGAATTTGCTGAAGATTTTGCTCGTTTTGGCTCATCAGAAGAATACGCATCTAATTTTTATAAGAGTTCTCTTTTTGATAACCCAAATCAGCTTGAAGCTCTTTTAAATTCTAGAAATTCAGAAGCTATAAAAGCTTTAAAAGATGATCCTGCATTTGAACTAATTAATGAGTTAAGATCAAATTATTTTGCTAAAATTAGCCCATCTTATTCATCAGCAAAAGAAAAGATTAAGACTGCAACAGCAGCTTACTCTAGAGGTCTTAGGGAAATGTATCCAGATGAAGTTTTTATTGTCGATGCAAATTCAACATTAAGGCTAACATATGGTAGGGTAGAGGGGTCGTCGCCACATGATGGGATGACGTATAATGCGCTTTCTACAACAAAGGGGATTTTGCAGAAATATCAACCTGGTCACCCTGATTTTGACCTGCCATTAGACTTGGTAGAAAAGTTAAAGGCTGGTGATTGGGGGCAATATGGAACTGGAGGAGATGAGAGTGAACTAGTCGTTTGCTTTACGGGCTCAAATCACACTACTGGAGGAAACTCAGGATCACCAGCCATCAACGGTGATGGTGAGTTAGTGGGTATCAATTTCGATAGAACTTGGGAGAGTACTATGAGTGATATTCTGTTTGATGAAAGTAGATGTAGAAATATAATGGTCGATATCCGCTATGTGCTTTGGATTATCGACCATTACGCTGGTGCAGGACATCTCGTAGATGAGATGACCATAGTAAGATAGGGAGTTACGCCATAAATGAAATTGCGATTATCACAATTGCAAAAAGGAACAGTGCAAAAACAACTGGTCCAGCGATCTCATTTTCTTGTGGTTCTTCGTGATGTCCCATTTCGATTTTTTTTTTTGCGAAGATACAAATGAGTTCATGCAACCATTTACATAAATAGAAGTTTATCCATTATGTACTAATTTGCAGGACGTTACCTGTTTATTGAAATTGAAACTCATGAGCCTAAACTGTACTCGTGTGCTAGCATTTTTCATGATGCCCGCACTTTTCCTATTTACTAGCACTGCTGTAGCCCAAACGGATTGCGAAGACGGTGAAACTGAAATCTTTATTGAAATTTCTCCTGATGAATGGGAGAACGAAATTAGCTGGACACTAATGGTGGGCGGCGAACTTATTTCAGAAGGAGGTTCGAACTCTGATGTTTTATGTGTCGAATTGGATGATGAATTTCCTTGTTTTGAATTCACTATTTACGATTCATACGGTGACGGATTGAATGAACCAGGTTACTATGCTGTTCACATGGACGGTGTTAATGTTGGAGGTGGTAGTGGAGATTATGGGTATAGCGATCAAGTAACATTTGATTGTGCTCCTGGTACTACCTGTAATGATGCGATCGTACTTAATCAGCCTTCTGAAGAAGGGGACATGATTGACCAGCCGCTTGCGAACTACTGGTACCAATTTACTCCTGAGGCAAATGGTATGTATTTGTTCAGCAGCTGCGAAACAGGATGTGATACTAGGCTTTACATCTATGAGTACTGTAGCATGGTGAATTTTGATGATACTAATGCAGGAACGATTTACTACGACGATGATCAGGGTGGTTGTGGTGACGAAGCAACTTTGACAGTTCTTTTAGAAGGAGGAGTAACTTACTGGATTCGTTGGGCTGCTTTTGAAGGATGTGAGGAAGATTGGCAGTGGGAGTATGCATATATGGGACCACCAGAAGGTTGTACAGATCCTGAAGCATGTAACTACAATCCAGACGCTGAAGTAGATAATGGCTCATGTATTTACCCAGGAGATCCAGATTGTACTGGACCAGACTTAATCGTTGTAGAGGACGCAATTGTAAACAGTATTTACGCTACTGACATGGAGGTGAGCGAATCTGACTGTTACATTACAGAAGGATGTCTCAATGGATACGGTGATAGAGAGATCGTAAGATTTACTACTCACATTAAGAACATCGGTGATCTAGATTATTACATAGGCTCACCAAATGATAATACAAACAATCAATTTGAGTGGGGTGATTGCCACAATCACTGGCACCACAATGGTTACGCTAAATACGATCTTTTCACTCTTGATGGAGAATACATTCCAATTGGATTTAAAAATGGATTCTGTGTAATGGATCTTGAGTGTTCAGGAGGTGGAAGTGCTCAATACGGTTGTAGTACAATGGGTATTTCAGCAGGATGTGGAGATATTTACTCTAGTGGGTTAAGTTGTCAGTGGATAGACGTTACAGGCATAGAAGATGGTACATACTTTCTTCTTGTTAGGGCTAATTGGGAGTTCATCCCAGACGCATTAGGTAGAGATGAAACAGATTACTCAAACAACTACGCAGCAGTTTGTGTGAACTTCGATAGATCTATGGGCTACCTAGTGGTTGATACTTACGAGGACTGTGAGCCATTCTATGATTGTGAAGGAACACTTTATGGTCAGGCTGTTGCAGATTGTAACGGAGATTGTAACGGAACAGCATTGGTTGGTGATTTAGATTTCAACGGTGCTCAAGAGTACTCAGACGCAGTTGCATATGTAGAAGGGATTTTAGGTAGCGACATCGCAGCCGCTGCATGTACTGATATAGACCAAGACGAAAATATCACAGTAACTGACGCAGCACTTATGTCTCGTTGCCAATTCTGGAACGTTTCACACGAGCACCCAGACAGCTCTGGTGTACACGATAAGTGTGATTTCCCAGTAACTGAGATAATCAATTACTACGATACTGTTCACTTTAAGATTGGTGATATAAACTGGGATCAAGGATACGTGGATGTACACGTTTTAAACCCAAACAACAGAATCGTAGGTTACGAAATTGATTTCAGCGGAATAGAAATAAGCCAAGCTATTTCTCTAGCTGACGTAGTAAACTACCCAATTGAGCCTTCGCATATGCCTGGAGGGTCTAAGGTGATAGGTTTAAGCTATGAAGGGGAGAGTATGATGAAATTCTATGAGTGGACTCCACTTTTAAGACTTTACTGGAGCAATGCAGGTGAGGAAATTTGCATAGCAGATGTTGTAGACGTAGTTAATGATGATTACCACAATACATTAATTAATGTTGTTGATGCTTGTGTAAGCGAAGTTCATAGCGATGACCTTATAGATGATCAAGTTGTTGTTATGCCAAACCCGTTCACTCAAACATCGACTCTTTCATTCCCTAACCCTACTAGAGAGGCTATGACACTTCAAATCATTGACACTCAGGGTAAGCTTGTTAGAATTGAACAAACTACAGGTAATACGCACATTATTGAAAAAGGATCGTTGAGTGCAGGTGCATATTTCTTCCGTTTAGTTGGTACACAATCAACTCCATTAACAGGAAGATTTGATATCAAATAAGAATTATAACAATTAGAAAAGCTTTGAATAGAGTTCTACATATTTCAGTGATTGCATTGATGTTGTCAATGCAATTTTCCGGTTTATATGCGCAGGTTGTAATTAATGAATTCAGTTGTTCTAACTACACCTTAAACATTGGTGGAGATAATGAAGACTTTATTGAATTCTATAACCCAGGCGCTGCAGATGTTGACCTAGGAGGTTATTACTTATCAGACCAACCTTCAAATCCTGACAAATTTGAAATCCCTGCTGGTACTACTGTTCCTGCAGGTGGGTATTTGATGGTTATGTGTTCTGCAGAAGGTGAGCTGATTACTAATCTTTATGTTGGTGGAAACCTGAATACTAATTTCAAAATCAACCAATGCCAAGGTGAATCAATAATTTTCAGTGACCCTTCAGGTGCTATTCTAGAACAATTTGACTACCTAGGTAACATAGGAACAACACAAGCCGATCATAGCTGGGCTAGATCAGTAGATGGAGGTGGAGTTTGGGAAGTTTGTGTAGATCCTACACCAAACGCTTCAAATGCGGGGGGAACTACTTTTAGTGCATATGCTCCAACACCTCAATTCGATCTTGAAGCAGGTGTTTATGCTGGAGGATTAAACGTGTCAATTTCAGCTCCAGCTGGATATGATATCAGATACACTACAGATGGATATGCGCCAAACGGTGGTAGTGCTATGTACGGCGGACCGATCGCCATTAATCAGACTACAGTTCTTAGAGCAATTGTAATAGACCCAACAGGTGCTGAAGCAGATAGCTTCATTGAAACCAATACCTACTTTATAGGTGATGATAATCATTCAATCATAGTTGCTTCATGTTCGGGTAATGGACAAGAGGATGGTGCTTGGCCAGGAGGCTGGGGCGGTGGAGCTGACGAACCTATGCATATCGAGTTTTTTGCGCCAGATGGCACGTTTTTAGCTGAGGCTAGTGGTGATTCTAATGAGCATGGAAATGATTCAAATGCATACGGCCAAAGAGGTTTTGACTACGTGTCAAGAGACCAAATGGGATATAGCCACGCCGTTGAATATCAGCTTTTCCACGAAAAGAGTAGAGACGAATACCAAAGATTGATATTTAAGGCTGGGGCTAACGACAACTATCCTCATGAACCAGGAGCTCACATAAGAGACGCTTATGTTCACACACTTTCTCACGAGGCAGACCTTAAGCTAGATGAACGTACTTCAGAGAGCTGTATTGTTTATTTAAACGGCGAGTACTGGGGAGTTTATGAATACAGAGAAAAGGTAGATGATACTGATTTTACTACAGAGTACTACGATCAGCCAAGGCACTTTGTTGATTTCCTGAAGACTTGGGGGGGTACTTGGGAAGAATATGGTGATGGTGATGATTGGTATGATTTCGTTGATTTTGTAACAGGTAACGACATGACTGTTGCAGCGAATTACGATTACGCAATTACACAGTTACATCCACTTAGTTTAATAGACTACTTCATCTTAAACAGCTATATCGTAAGCATGGATTGGCTTAATTGGAATACAGCATGGTGGAGGGGTAGACATCCAGATGGTGGAGCAAAAAGATGGAGATACGCACTATGGGATTGCGATGCTTCTTTTGGCCACTATGTAAACTACACTGGTATTCCTGATACTGGCCCTACTGCTGATCCATGTAATCCAGAATCTATGGGTAATATTGGTGGGCAAGGACATATTCCAGTATTAAACGCATTAATGGGTAATGAGGACTTCTTTGCGCTTTACGTTAATCGTTGGGCTGATTTAGGTAACACCCATTTTACTTGTGATAATATGCATGCTGTACTTGATAGTATGGTTATGGTTATTGAACCTGAAATGCAGAAGCAATGTGACAGATGGGGTGGTACTATTGGAGGATGGGAAACGGAGCTTCAGCAATTACGAGACTTCATTGACACTAGATGTGAAGATGAGTTGCTTTCAGGAATGGAGGATTGTTACGATGTAACACCATTTACTCTTACTCTTGAAATTGTGGGTATGGGTGATGTGGAAATTAATTCTGTAGATATTACTCCAGCTGATAGCCCGTTTAGTGGTTGGTACTTCGAAGAACTTGGAGTAAATCTAACAGCTGAAGAAAATTATGGTGTTGAGTTCCTTTATTGGGAGGTTGTAAGTGGAACAGCAGTTCTTGCAGATCCAGAAAACCCAGAGTGGACAATTAATCTACAGGATGATTTAACAATAAGAGCTCATTTTGGTGTACCTGTTCCGCCTGAGGATATAACATTTAATGTTGAGCCAGCTGGAGCAGGGACAATTATGCTAGATGGAATACTTATACCAAACTATCCATCTACTCAGTCTTTGAGTGTTAGCACACACAATATGCAGGCTACCCCTGCTGATCAATGGTGGGTATTCTCTCATTGGACTACATCTCAGCCTTCAAATATTATAGGTCCTGACACGAACTCGCCAAACGCAACAGTTGATGTTGAAGTTAGCGGTGAAGTGACCGCTCACTTTACATACATTGAGCATCTTGAGCTAGAAGTTGAAGTGCAACCGGCTGGTGCAGGAGCAGTTACAGTAGTTAATACAGCATATGTTGAGGATTACTGGCAGAGTGGATTAATTGTTGATGGCCCTATGGTGTTCAAGGCTTCTGCTAATCAGGAATGGGAATTTGACAGATGGGTTGTTCAGACGACTGAACCGATGCCAAGTGCTACTTCTACAAGTATGACTCTGGATTTAGAGGACGTTGAATACGAAAGAGTTGTTGCCCTTTTCAAAGAGGTTGATTTCAGACTCTTTATTCCTAATGCATTCACTCCAGATAACGATGGTGTGAATGATAGTTTCTTGCCTTTGGGCCAAGGATACGCCGCTCATCAATACGAATTCATTGTATTTAATAGATGGGGAGAGGTCGTGTTTAAGACTAATGATCCTAACGAACCGTGGGTTGGCCAAAACAACCAAATAGGTGGTGACCACTTCGTTGTAGATGGCGTGTACATGTATTCTGTGACAGCTCTAGGCTATCACGATATTAGTTCTGAAACTTATAGAGGGTCGATTACTATCGTTAGATAGACCTACTCAAGTAGATTTTATGGGCTGAAAGCGCTGTAGGTAATACTAGCGCTACGTCGAGTATTTCATACCACAATGGGTGCTGAATCTCATATGCATTTATAAAGCTAAATGAGCTCAATACAACGCCTATAACTATTGCTGGAACATATCTTTTCCAACCTGCAATTAAACTTGCTGTTAAAGCGCCTAAGAATACTCCTCCAACGTGTGCAAGCAATAGTGCCAAGAATGCACCTGCAGGAAGACTCATGATAAATGCATCGAGGTTTTCAGGATCATAGGGAGCGTTTGAGTATTCATCAAAACACAACCGCCCTATGTTTTCGAAATAGAATATACCTAGGCCAACAACAACAAATCCCACTAACAAGCCCAAACCCAATTTAAGTCCCCTCATTTACATATTTCTTCTGTACTGCCCGCCAACCTCAAAGAGAGCCGAAGTGATTTGGCCTAAAGAACAAACCTTACCCACCTCCATCATCTTCTCGAAAATGTTTTCATTATTTATAGCAGCAGATTGAATTTCCTCCAACAAGTTTCCAGCCTTCTCCTTATTACCCTTCTGTAGGTTTTCTAGATTGCGCAATTGCACCTTCTTTTCATCGTCTGTAGCTCTGATAACCTCACCTGGAATAATTGTAGGAGAGCCCTTAGAACTCAAGAAAGTATTCACACCAACTATCTCGTATTTTCCAGTGTGCTTCAATGTCTCATAATGCAGGCTCTCCTCCTGAATCCTAGAGCGTTGGTACATAGTCTCCATTGCACCTAAAACTCCTCCTCGCTCAGTAATATTGTCAAATTCCATCAATACAGCTTCTTCAACAAGATCAGTTAGCTCTTCAATGATGAAAGATCCTTGCATTGGGTTTTCGTTCATAGCTAACCCAAGCTCCTTATTTATTATCAACTGTATTGCCATCGCTCTACGTACGCTTTCCTCCGTTGGAGTAGTAATTGCCTCGTCATACGCGTTTGTATGTAGCGAGTTGCAGTTGTCGTAGATGGCGTATAGTGCCTGTAGAGTTGTACGTATGTCGTTGAAGTCGATTTCCTGTGCGTGGAGTGATCTCCCTGAGGTTTGGATGTGGTACTTGAGCATTTGAGCTCTAGGTGATGCACCATATTTCTCCCTCATTGCTTTAGCCCAAATCCTACGAGCAACACGCCCAATCACAGCATATTCAGGATCTACTCCGTTAGAGAAGAAGAAACTAAGGTTTGGCCCAAACGCATTAATGTCCATCCCTCTACTCAAGTAGTATTCAACATAAGTGAATCCGTTTGCTAGAGTGAATGCAAGCTGGGTAATTGGATTTGCTCCAGCTTCAGCGATGTGGTAACCGCTGATAGAGACAGAATAGAAGTTTCGGACTTTTTCGTCGATGAAGTACTGTTGAACGTCACCCATAAGTCTAAGGGCAAATTCTGTAGAGAATATGCATGTGTTTTGGGCTTGGTCTTCTTTAAGAATGTCAGCTTGAACTGTGCCTCTCACAGATGTTAAAGCTTCGACCTTGAGTTTGCTGTATACTTTAGCATCCAATACCTCGTCTCCAGTACATCCAAGTAACATAAGGCCTAAACCATTGTTGCCCTCTGGGAGTTCTCCTTCATAGCGTGGGCGTTCTAAGCCTTTGTCGTCCCATTTGGCATTTAAGACTTTTTCTACCTCTTTTTCGAGACCATTTTCTAAAATGTACTTCTCGCAACGCTGATCAATAGCAGCATTCAGGAAGAATGCCAAAAGCATAGGCGCCGGACCATTGATAGTCATCGAAACTGATGTGGTTGGATCACACAGATCAAAACCGCTATAAAGTTTCTTCGCGTCATTCAGTGAACAAATACTCACGCCCGCATTTCCAACCTTTCCGTAGATGTCAGGGCGGAGGTCAGGGTCGTTTCCGTACAGAGTAACTGAGTCAAATGCCGTTGATAACCTTTTGGCTGGCATGCCAAGGCTCACATAGTGGAATCTCTTATTGGTTCTCTCTGGACCACCTTCACCAGCAAACATTCTGGTTGGGTCTTCGTTTTGTCTTTTGAACGGATATATGCCTGCAGTAAAAGGGAAGGAGCCAGGAAGGTTTTCTTGTGCAGACCATCTAACCAAGTCACCCCATGAAGAATAAGCGGGTAGACTGATTTTAGGTATGCTCTGATGAGAAAGAGATGTTCTCTTTGTAGGAACATCGATTTCCTTATCCCTCACCTTAAATGTGAAAATATCTGACTTATATCTCTCTTTAAGATCTGGCCATTGCTCTAGCCAAGCTGCAATTTTAGGATCGAGTTCTAGTCTTACTTCTTTAGCTTTTGCTTCAATTTCTTCGCGTGTTTTACCCTCGAATTGATTAGCAGAATTTTCAAGACTGTAAAGTGTTTCAGCAACTACAGCTTGCTTTTTCATGTTTCTATCGTACGCCCTGTTGTTTTCAGAAATCTCACTTAGGTATCGAACTCTAGAAGGAGGGATGATAAATATTTTCTCAGATGAATCACCCTCTAATTCTCTATTTGGGTCTAAATCAGCGCCAGTCTTATCATGAAGGCACTTCATTAGCATGGTATATAGGTCGTTGGTTCCTGGATCGTTGAATTGACTGGCAATTGTACCTATTACCGGTAGTTCTTCATCCTTGGCGTCCCATAAATCATGATTTCGCTTGAATTGCTTTCTCACGTCTCTAATAGCGTCCTGAGCTCCTCGTTTATCAGATTTGTTTATTGCTACTACGTCAGCAAAATCAAGCATGTCAATTTTTTCAAGCTGAGTTGCAGCACCAAATTCTGGAGTCATAATGTAGAGAGCTACATCACTATGCTCCATGATTTCTGTGTCGCTTTGGCCTATGCCTGAAGTCTCTAAAATAATAAGGTCAA
>MDTD01166314.1_pt1 | contig 15549 bp, 11 predicted proteins | sample 811221 | NCBI WGS metagenome assembly MDTD01 (sample SAMN05326646, study PRJNA326480) | marine metagenome | isolation source: seawater | place: Pacific Ocean: South West | collected 2011
GCTGTAGATTCCTTTTGGATAGACCTCAAATTTCATTTCATTCATCGGCACGTCTCTTTTATCAGCTGAAATTTGTTTGGACCAAAGAAAAGGAGGGAATAAACTTTTTTTAGCGACGACGCGAAAGTAGTTTTGAAGCCCAATGAAATCAAATTTAAATTTCAAGCGTTCGTCGTCTCCGGGTTCATAGTAACGTTTTATTCTTTTTAATGCAGGAAGACCATCTGTAGGATAGCCTAAGCCTAAAGAAGGCTCAATATAGAGGCGATTCAATAAAGCATCCATTTTTCGCACTGCATCTAGATCTTTTTCCCCTCTGTAGGGATCTATTTGTGAACAACTGAAGGTGCTTCCAATATTTGCATCGGGGATATTTTTTCTAATCATTCGCCCCCCATCGGCCATAGCAAGACAAGCATGATGTGTGGCTTTAAGAAATTTATAGGGACCCTTTTTTCCTGGCGCATGATATCCGAGCATATATCCTAATCCAATAAATGCTGCAGGTTCATTCATAACCATCCAGTTTTTGACCTTAGAGCCATATTCCTTTGTACAAAAGGAAACATACCCATTAAACCATTTGAGGATATCTCTATTGGTCCACCCTCCCTTCTCATCTAAAGCACTGGGAAGATCCCAGTGATATAAGGTGATCCAAGGCTCTATTCCCTGTTTGATGCATTCATCGATAACCTTGTGATAAAATGCTACGCCTTTAGGATTGATTTTTCCTACACCATAAGGAAAGATTCTTGACCAGGAGATTGAAAAGCGAAAAACATTAAACCCCATTTCTTTGAGCAGGGCAATGTCTTCCTCATATCGATGGTAGAAGTCGGTCGCCATATCCCCATTTTCATTGTTATGGGTCTTGCCTTTTTTATGAGTAAAGGTATCCCAAATGGAAGGCCCTTTTCCGTCGATATCCCATGCTCCTTCCACTTGATACGCGGCACATGCCGCACCCCACTTAAATTCTTTTCCAAAGGAACTAATGTCAAGTGTCTTGAGGTTTAAATTCGACTGTGAAAAACCAAATGACAAAGTAAATATTGAATAGATGTAGAAGATACTAGTCAGGGATGGCGTTAAGATTTTGTTCTTTTTTTTTACCGAGGAGATGTTCGTTTTCATGAATCAGGAATAGTTAAATGTTTCAAACAGGACATTTACAAATTGTTTTCAATTGTGTATATTTAGTTTCTTAAAATTAAAAAAAACCATTATGAAAAAATTAATACTATTTGTCTTTGTAGCAACGATATTTGTGAATTCGGAGGCAGTTGCACAAAAAAAAGTAGCCTTGACCAGTTTTTGGGTGTCAAAGCACATCGGTTTTGAAGATTTGGGTGGTGCACCTGGACTAATCGCCGCTATTGCTTCTTTATCAGAAGATCCAAATTTTAATTTGCAGCCTGTTCTTGACAATTTTTATTCAACGTTTACCGAGGAATATGCCAAGAGTTTCCCCTTTGATTTAATGCCCGAAGAAGAAGTTATCAAACGAAAAGAATACATGGCTTATGAAGGTCGTTTTAATGAAGATAAGGACGCTGACCGAGGTAAGTTGTTTCAACGTTATTTGACTCCAGAAGGATACAAGCCCCTTGTTGAGTCATTATTTAAAGGAGAAAAGAGCAACCAAATGCAGATGGTAAACATGTTTAATGATGCCGATGGAATCATGTTTGTTTCAATGGGGTATGATTTTGTAAAAAAGGCGATTCCATTTACTGCTGGAGTTCGAGCTTTTGTTCGAATTAAGCTGTGGAATGCGGAGGGTAAGCGTGTTTTTACTATTAACGAATATGGAACATCAAAGAAAAACGTAGCCATTGTTGCCGGAATTCCAATTATGAAACCAGAAAAGCTTCTTCCTTTGTGTGAAAGCGCTTCGGAAAAACTTGTATCCGATCTGGCAAAAAGACTAAAGAAAGTAGCGAAAAAGGCAGCTAAGAAGTTGTAATAGCAATTTCCTTTTTAAGGGTTAAAACAAGAAAAACAATGAGGGCGTGAGGCGCCCTTTTTTTTATTGGATGAATTAAGGAAGAGAGGATTATAAAAATTCCTTTAATCTTTCTAATTTTACACCCTTCTTTAACGATTTTACAATGAATGAAAAGTATCCTGAATACAAAGGTTTAAACCTTCCTGAAATCTCAATCCAAATTCAGGAATCCTGGGAGCGTCAGTCCATTTTTGAGCAGTCCATGACCACCCGTGAAGGGTCGAAGCCTTTTGTTTTCTTTGAAGGGCCCCCTTCCGCTAATGGTATGCCGGGTATTCATCATGTGATGGCCCGATCGATAAAGGACATTTTTTGTCGCTTCAAAACCTTGAAGGGATTTCATGTCAAAAGAAAAGCTGGATGGGACACGCATGGATTGCCTGTTGAGCTAGGGGTTGAAAAAGAATTGGGAATAACAAAAGAGGATATTGGAAAAAAAATCACAGTAGACGAGTACAATTCGGCTTGTAAGAAAGCGGTGATGAAATATACCGATGTGTGGAATGATCTTACCAAAAAAATGGGCTATTGGGTGGATATGGAATCACCTTACGTTACTTATCAAGCAAAATACATGGAATCGGTATGGTGGCTCATTTCAGAATTGTATAAAAAGAATTTACTTTATAAAGGGTATACAATACAACCCTATTCTCCCAAGGCGGGAACAGGTCTGTCCTCACACGAGATCAATCAGCCAGGATGCTACAGAGATGTAAAAGACACCTCCGCTGTTGCACAATTTAAGGTAATCGAGTCTTCAAAAGGACCTTTTGCGGTTGAGGGAGATTTGTTTTTATTGGCATGGACGACAACGCCTTGGACCTTGCCTTCTAATACGGCACTCACGGTGGGTGAAAAAATAGAATATGTTTGTGTGACCACGTTTAATCAGTATACCCACAAAAAGACGAATGTAGTTCTTGCAAAATCCTTGGTGAATTATCAGTTTTCAAAAGGTTTTTTTGCTGTTGACGGCCTTGATGAATTGGCCAGCTATAACCCTGGCGACAAAAAGATTCCTTATTTCATTGGTGATTCATGTACTGGAAAAGATTTAGTGGGAATTCGATACGAGCAATTGCTGGATTACTGCCTTCCCGATGAACATCCTGAAGAAGCCTTTCGTGTTATTCCGGGAGATTTTGTTACTACAGAGGACGGAACAGGAATTGTACATACAGCCCCAACTTTTGGTGCAGATGATGCCAAGGTGGCTAAGGATGCAGGGGTTCCGCCCATGCTAGTAAAAGATGATGAAAACAATTTAGTTCCCTTGGTTGATTTACAAGGAAAATTCATAAAAGAAGTTTCTGATTTCGCGGGGATGTATGTAAAAAATGAATATTATGCACCAAATGAGGTTCCTGAAAAATCTGTAGACGTATTGATTGCCGTTAAGCTTAAAGAAGATAATAAGGCTTTTAAGGTTGAGAAATATGAACATAGCTATCCGCATTGTTGGAGAACGGACAAACCTATTTTATACTACCCGTTGGATTCTTGGTTCATTCGTGTGACCGAGCACAAGGAAAATATGGTCGCATTGAACAACACCATCAATTGGAAGCCAAAATCTACCGGATCGGGACGTTTTGGAAAGTGGTTGGAAAATGCCAATGACTGGAACCTTTCTCGTTCTAGATATTGGGGGATTCCTATTCCCATTTGGATAACAGAGGACGGTACAGAGCAAAAATGTATATCTTCTTTGGAAGAACTAAAGAAGGAATGTCAGTTGGCTGTAGAAGCCAGGTTGATGTCAGTAAATGCACTTGCCGATTTCATACCAGGAGATATGAGTGATGACAATTACGATCAAGTTGATATACACAAGCATATGGTGGACGACATGGTTTTGGTCTCGGATTCGGGGAAGCCCATGTATCGAGAGGCAGATTTAATGGACGTTTGGTTTGATTCAGGGTCGATGCCTTACGCCCAATGGCATTATCCTTTTGAAAATAAAGAGAAAATAGACAACAATTTAGCTTATCCAGCAGATTTTATTGCAGAAGGAGTTGATCAGACTAGGGGATGGTTTTACACCTTACACGCTATATCTTCTATGGTTTTTGGAAAAGTAGCCTATAAAAATGTAGTCTCAAATGGTTTGGTTTTGGATAAGAATGGTCAGAAAATGTCAAAACGTTTAGGCAATGGTGTTGACCCTTTTGAAACCTTAAAAAAATACGGTCCTGATGCCACAAGATGGTACATGATTACGAATGCTCAGCCTTGGGATAACCTGAAGTTTGATCTTGATGGTATCGTTGAAGTTCAGCGCAAGTTTTTTGGCACTTTATACAATACCTATTCCTTCTTTTCATTGTATGCCAATGTAGATGGATTTGATTATTCGCAAAAAGAAATCCCACTTCAAGAACGTCCCGAAATCGACCGATGGGTGCTTTCTAAACTTAATTCTTTAGTGCAACAGGTGGATGAGAGCTATTCCTCTTATGAGCCAACAAGAGCGGGTAGAGCGATACAAGAATTTGTAAGCGAACAGTTATCGAATTGGTATGTTCGGTTATGCCGAAGACGTTTTTGGAAAAACGACGATCCTAACGATAAAACAGCAGCGTATCAAACTCTTTATACTTGTTTAGAGACTATTTCATTGATTGCTTCGCCAATAGCTCCTTTTTTTATGGACAGACTTTATTTAGATCTGAATAAGGGTTCGAAAAGATCTAATTTGGCCTCTGTTCATCTCGCAGATTTTCCGAAAGCAGCGTCTAATGTGATTCAAAATACATTGGAATCCCAAATGGATTTGGCTCAGCGTGTTTGTTCCTTAGTTTTGGGCTTGAGAAAAAAAGAACGCATTCGGGTCCGACAGCCCCTGCAAAAAATCATGGTTCCAATACTTCATGAAGATACTGAGGTTCACTTGAACCATGTGAGAGATTTGATTCTATCTGAGGTCAACGTAAAAGAGCTTGAAATCATTAAAAAAGACAATGATATTTTAGTCAAAAGCATCAAGCCGAATTTTAAAACCATCGGACCAAAATACGGAAAGTACATGAAATCGATCGCTGGACTGATTTCTGGATGGACGGCTGAAGACATCTCATCATTAGAGTCTAATGGGGCCTGGAAGGGAGAAGTCAACGGCGAAGAAATCGAATTGGAATTAGAAGACTTTGTAATTAACACCAAAGACATACCAGGTTGGCTTATTTCAAATGAAGAAGGCTTAACGGTAGCTCTGGATATTTCAATATCAGAGGGTCTTAAATCCGAAGGAATTGCCCGTGAGGTAGTCAATCGTCTTCAAAATTCAAGAAAAGAAAAAGGATTTGATGTAACGGATCGCATAACAGTTTGTATTGATTCTTCGGAAATCATCATCAAGGCGATTAAGAAAAATCAGAAATACATTTCAGATGAGGTTTTGGCCAATGATATTGTCTTTACAAACCTTGATAAAGACTTTTATACGGATACCATTGAAAGTGAAAATGACATAAAATACAGTCTTTCTAAAGTAGACTGAGAAATGATAAATTTGTAACTATGGCGGATAATGCAACTTTTTTAATTGACGGAGAAGAAAAAACCCCTAGGGGGAATGCAAAACTGGAATGGATTGATCGAAAATATTTTTTCATTCATTTCAATGGAAGGACTTTTAACGGTGAGGTGATGGAACAAAACCTCGAGAATCATACCCTCAAATTAAAAATCAATCACCGAGTCTTTGAAGTCAAAAGAAAGTATGCGCTTCTTGAGCTGATCGCCGAATTAGGCTTGGATAAACCTAAAGTAAAAAAGCTCAAAGAGCTTACCTCACCGATGCCGGGAAGGGTTCTAAAAATCATGGTCAAGGTGGGAGATGAAATCAATATTGGAGATTCTCTTTTATCCTTGGAAGCCATGAAAATGGAAAATATTCTTAAATCGGATGGGGAAGGAGTTGTAAAAGAAATCTTCATCTCAGAAGAGCAAGTTGTCGATAAAGGAGAGGTCTTGATTGAATTTGAATAATCAATCACCATTTCTGTTTATCCTCTATACAAAGTAGGTCACCGTTGTAGGTTTCACTCCAGATTTCAGGAGAGGAATTGATTCTTTTTATTTTTCCTGAGCATGAGTTTTCAACATCGAACCAATACTGGTTCTTCCCTTGTTCGTAGATTATTCCATCATTGATGATTGTTCCGCAATGACAATCCTTATTTATAACCTCTTGTTTTCCACAAGAACTGAAAATCACCACCAGGAATAAGCCAATCAAAATTCTCAACATTTCTTTGTTTTTGATAAACAAATGTAATTCGACTCGTAAAAATTCTCAACTTACCAAGCTTTATTTGAGTGAAATACGTACTTGCGCGTAGATTGAAATACGAAATAGTTTTTAAAAAGTGTATTGAACTGTAGTTCAAATAAATTTAATGGATGGAAATATGAATTGATTTTTTTCCTTTCAATTCGAACTGAGCGTCTTTAAAGGGAGGTGCACTAAATCTCGCACGTGCATTCTGTGAAAACCCATAGGGTTCAAGAGGTATGCCCAGTGCGTTTTTATCCATGACCCCATTATCGTTTTCATCGTGAAAAACAGCAATTGCATAGGTGCCATGCAGAATATTTTTGAAGGTATAGGACATCGACTTTTCTGTCACGGAAATACTTTCGCCGCGCCATTGTTTTCCAAAAACAGGAAAGCTATCCCTGTCCGAAAAAACAGCAATATAAACTGAACCTTTTATAGACTCTATTCCAGATATATTTACCGTTAAATCAGAGGATGCGCCACAAAAAAAAGCGAGGTATAAAAGAAGGTTTATCATTTTATGAAGTATTAAAAATAGTTTTTGTAAAGAAAGATTAAAACACCTATTACGATTAAGGTGTAAATAATCAATCGAATCAATATGAGTCTTGATACCTTTTGAGGAAGCCTTGATTTAAAATCAAATTCATTTTCTTTCACACCATAAAAATAACTGAATTTCTCTACCTTTGAAACATGGTAAAGAAGGTCTTGGTAACAGGTGGGGCGGGTTATATCGGTTCTCATACTGTTGTGGAGTTGTTTCGTTCTGGTTACGAACCTCTCATTTTAGATGATTACCGAAATTCAGAAGTGTCTGTGATTGGAAGAATTAAACAAATTACAGGAAAGGCACCCGAGGTCATTTTGGGAGATGTTTGTGATGAGGATTTGGTCAACGAAATATTTCAAAACCATAAGTTGTCTGGAGTTATTCATTTCGCGGCTTATAAAGCAGTTGGAGAATCTGTTGAGAAACCTTTAAAGTATTATTCAAATAACATTTCCGGTTTGCTTTCTATATTGAAACCCATTTGCGAAATGGGGAATATACCCTTTGTATTTTCGTCCTCTTGTACCGTTTATGGCGAGCCTCAAGGGCTAAAAGAGGTTAACGAACAAACCCCAAGGTCTATACCTACTTCTCCGTATGGCTATACGAAGTGGTTGGGAGAACAAATCATTCGTGATGCTTTTCTTGCACAAAAAGAGCTTAGATTGATGAATCTAAGATATTTCAATCCAATTGGAGCGCACCCATCAGGTCTCATCGGAGAACTACCCATTGGAAAACCCAATAATCTCGTGCCCTTTATTACTCAAACGGCAGCAGGAATTCATAGAGAACTGGTGATTTTTGGAAACAATTATCCAACTATTGATGGGACTTGTGTCCGGGACTATATACACGTAGTTGACCTTGCGGAGGCACATGTAAAAGCCATAGATTATTTATTACTACAACAAAAGGGCTGTCGTGAAACGGTAAATATCGGAACGGGAACGGGAACCAGTGTACTTGAATTGGTGAACACTTTTAAAGACGAAAATAAGATTGATCTAAAGTTTTCTTTTGGTCCTGAAAGACCAGGTGATGTGATTGAAATATTTGCGAACGTGAATTATGCAAAATCTTTATTGGGTTGGACTTCTAAAAATGATACTCGTGATGCCGTCAGAGATGCTTGGAATTGGGAAAAATCTATTAGAAACATAAAATGAAGCAATTGATTCTTTTCTTTGTTATTCCGTTGACTTTTTACGCTCAAAAGGACCCCAACCTGGTTTCAAGAAATAGGCCTGGTTTACTCTGGTTTGTGAACGGTAAGGGTCCACTTCAGGATGCGGACTATAGAAAATATGATCGATGTATTATTGACGTGACCTACAACGACTGGATTGGCGACCTTAGATCGTTTCAGAATAAATGGAATTCGATAGGATATCATTTTAGTATGAACAAAGACATTCAATTTCATTCCGCTCCAAGAACTACCATTGGCATTGGTCTTGGGTATTCTTATTTGAATCACACTTTAGACCCTGTTTTTGTTAATAATCAAGATCAAATTGTTTCTGCCCAATCTTTGGGAGAACAGGACAGCTTGATTTTTTCAAAGATGACCATACATCAGTTTTATTTTCCTTTAGAGTTACGCTTTAAATCTTTGGGTTGGAAACATTTTAAGTTCATAATTGGGTCTAGATTAGGCATTCAACCGTTCTTATTTTCAAAAACAAAATTTTGGGAAAATGGTCAGGAAAAATTCTACAATCAGAAACTTAAGGATATGAGGTGGTTTTTCACCTCTGTATATTTCAGATGTGGTATTCGCAATTGGTCATTGATCGGGATATTTCATCCAATGAAGCTATTTCCATCCGAACAAAGCGTTCGCTTGTATCCATTTCAGCTCGGTCTCAGCCTTTCTTTATTTTAGGAGATGATTGATACGCATGCACATATTTACAGTTCAAAATTTGACGATGATAGAGATGAGGTTATTGAGCGTGCCTTTTCAGAAGGCATAGAGTATATTTTGATGCCTAATATTGATCTAGAATCGATGGGACCGATGTTGGAGGTTTCTGCGAAGTATGAAAAGTGTTTGCCGATGATGGGCCTTCATCCATGTGGTGTAGACGGTTCTTTTGAGCTTTTGCTTCAACAAGTAAAAAAAGAACTTTTTGAATCAAAAAATGAGTATATCGCCGTTGGAGAAATAGGCATTGATCTTTATTGGGACAAAACCTTTTTGGAACAGCAAATAAAAGCTTTCCGCATGCAGGTGAAATGGGCAAAGGAGCTTTGTTTACCAATAGTCATTCATGCTAGAGAATCTTATTGCGAACTTTTGAATGTTTTGGACGAGGAAAACGATGATCGTTTAACTGGTGTGTTTCATTGTTTTTCGGGAAATCAAGAAGATGCCTCTCATATTTTGTCCTATGGAGGTTTTAAATTAGGCATTGGAGGAACAGTGACCTATAAAAAATCGGAGCTACCCTCTATTCTAAAGGGTATTGATTTAAGTCATGTTATTATTGAAACGGATGCGCCTTATCTTTCACCGAGACCATTCAGAGGAAAGAGAAATGAAAGTTCTTATGTAAAATATGTTGTTGGGAAATTAGCGGAGATCTATGAATGTTCAGAGGGTCATATTATTGATAAGACGTCACAGAATGCAAAGTTGCTTTTTAATATAAAACATTGAGATTATGAGTAAGGTTTTAGTATTGTATACGGGAGGAACGATTGGAATGATTAGAGATCCAGAATCAGGTCATCTTGGAAGTGTTGATTTTAACAGTGTTTATGAATATATTCCTGAATTGAAAAGGCTTCAGGTTGATATAACTACTTTGAGCTTTAGTGATCCTATGGATTCATCTGAAATGGGACCAAAAGATTGGATAGAAATCTCTAATGTCATCGAGAAGGAGTATAAGTATTTTGATGGCTTTGTAGTTTTGCACGGCACGGATACCATGTCTTATGCGGCATCGGCTCTTAGTTTTATGATTCAGGATCTCAATAAACCTATTATTTTTACGGGGTCTCAGCTACCCATTGGCGTAATTCGGACGGATGGTAAAGAGAATCTGATTACAGCCATAGAAATTGCTGCAGAAAAAGATTCAAATGGTGAATCGATTGTTCAGGAAGTGGCGGTTTATTTCGAGTATTCTTTGTACCGAGGAAATCGCAGCTCAAAGGTGAGTTCAAATCAATTTGAAGCTTTCCAGTCTCCTAACTATCCCGAAATTGCTACAGCAGGAGTCAACATTAAATACCGTTGGAAATCCTTATTGAGATCTAAAAATGAAAACCCTTCTTTTTTAAAAGGAATTTCTACTAAAGTGGCATTAATCAAATTATACCCAGGTTTTGATATTGAGATGTATGCCGAGATTTTTGATGTGAAAAGAGTGGAGGCTATCGTCATTGAAACCTATGGCTCAGGTAATGCGCCAACCATTGAAAAAATGCAAGTCTTAATTTCTACATTTATTGATTCGGGAGGAATCATTCTAAATGTGACGCAGTGTATTTCTGGCGAAGTGAAACAAGGAGCTTATAGGACAAGTGCGTTTTTTAATCACGTAGGTGTTGTCAGTGGACGAGACATGACAACTGAGGCTGCAATGACCAAGTTGATGTTTCTTTTAGGAAACTATAAGGACAAATCCGAAATCAAAGAACTTCTTTCAACATCTATATCTGGTGAGCTGGAGTATTAAGAACTCTGCCATCCTTTACGGTAACTATTTTACCAGGAAACTTATTTACAATATGCATGTCGTGAGTAGCCATTAATATAGCTGTATTTTCCTCTTTTGCAATCGCGATCAACAATCGCATGATTTCCTCAGATGTTTCAGGGTCAAGGTTTCCTGTCGGTTCATCAGCGAGAATCAATCTTGGTTTATTGAGAAGAGCTCGTCCAATTGAAACTCTTTGCTGTTCTCCTCCGGAAAGTTCATGAGGCATTTTAGAGCCAAAATCTTCCATACCAACTAGTTTGAGGCATTCCATTGACCTGTCGTGGATTTCTTGCTTCTTTTTCCATCCGGTTGCCTCTAATACAAAGTATAAATTCCTTAATACATTACGATCCATGAGCAATTGAAAATCTTGAAAAACAATTCCTATGCTCCGCCTCAAATAGGGGATTTGCTTTGATTTTAGTTCAATCAAATCATACGTGTCGACTTTTCCGAGTCCTTCAGTGAGTTTAAGTTCTCCATAAATGGTCTTTAGCAAACTACTTTTGCCACTACCCGTCTTTCCAATCAAATAAACGAATTGAGACTCCTCAATTTCGAAATCAACATCAGCAAGAACTTTTGTGCCTTTCTGATAAATTTGTGCTTTTTTGAGGGTAACAACTTGTGACATGAGTATTATGTATTTATACAAATTTGCAGAATCCTAGCTCTAAATAGAGACGATTCCTGTTTTTATCTTAACATCATTAGGTTTAAAACTTTTGTTGCTTTAAATGGCACCTTTTGTTTGACCGTTTAAATTTGTCAGGTGCACAATAAATGTCTTTATCTATTCTTCATCGGTGTTTTAATAACGTCAATCTCTGCTTTTTCTCAGAGAACTGAAAAGCATAATAGTATATATGAGTCTTATTTTAAAGCTGAAGAGCTTTATTCCCACCTTCAATATGGTGCTGCAAAAAAGGAATTTAGGGATTTTGTAAATTCTTGTATCAACCCTAATGACCCACTATATCAAAAGGCATTGTATTATGAGGGTTTATCAGCATTAGAACTTTATAACAGTGATGCCATTCCATTGCTTATGGAATACAATAAGTTGTATCCTGAGAACATTCACCGAAATCTCATTAGCTTTAAAATAGGAAGGTATTTTTTTCACGACGAGACTTATGATGAGGCTCAGCTTTGGTTTGAAAAAATCAGTGCTTCTGATTTAGATTCTAGCTTCCGTGAGGAATATCATTTTAAGCTGGGATATTGTGCGCTTCAAAATGAGAACAGGGAATTGGCCATCAAGACTTTTAGAGAAAATATTAGTGGTAAGTCACAATACGCTGCACCAAGCAAGTACTTTTTTGCTCACCTTTGTTACGAAAGAGGTTCTTATCAATTGGCACTTGAACAATTTTTAGATTTAGAAAAAAACGTCAACTATTGTGGTATTGTTCCTTATTATGTGGTTCAAATTTATCATGGACAAGAAAACTATGACAAGGTTATTTCCTATGCGCCAAAAGTGTTGGCGTGTAAATTAGTCAATCACGAAGCGGATGTCAATCACATCATTGGTCATGCGTATTACAAAAAGGGTCAATATCAAGAGGCCGTTGATTATTTAATGAAATATGCGCGAAAGTCCAAGATAAGTCGGGAGGATTCTTATGAGCTCGGCTTCTCCTATTTTAGCTTGAAGGAGTACGATAATGCGATTTATTTTTTGGATCAGGTGGCTCGCGTTGATGATAGTTTGGGTCAAATATCTATGTATCAAATAGCCGAGAGTTACCTATTTGGTGATAAACTGTTACCGGCAAGAAGTGCCTTTGAAAGTGCTTCAGAAATGTCATCCATTCCAAAGATCAAAGAAGATGCTCTCTATAATTTTGCAGTAATATCATTCGAAATAGACATTAATCCATATGATGAGTCTGTACGTGCCTTTGAAAACTACTTGGAAAGGTATCCGAATTCATCTCGAAAAGACGACGTATATCAATACCTCATTAATGTATATTCATCAACAAGTAACTATAAAAAAGCAATCGAATCTCTCGATAAGTTACCGCATCTAGATGTTCGTTTAAAGCGTGTTTATCAGACCTTATCCTTTAATCATGGTGTTGAACTTTTATTAAAAAGAAAATTCAACTCGAGCATCAAGGCATTTACCGCTGTTTCTAAATATCAAATTGATCCTCAGCTTGCGGCCCTTTCTAAATATTGGATTGCTGACGCATATTATAGAATGAAAAAATACAGAGAATCCATAAGCTTTTACAGAGATTTTATTTCTTCCCCGGCGTCAAATTCGATTCCTCAAAAAATAGATGCGTATTACAATATGGCCTATGCATACAAGGAGCGTGATGAGCTGAACAGGGCGTCTGAAAATTTCCGGATTTTTATCCAATCTAACCCGAAAGATGAAAGAAAGCTTGTTGACGCTTGCTTTAGGGTGGCAGATTTGTTTTATGTAGAAAAAGAAAACACATTGGCTCTTGAGTTTTATGAAAAGGCGTTGTCATATAATTCATTATTGAATGATAAAGCACTGTACTATATGGCAAAAACTTGTGGTTATAGTGGAAAAACAGAAGATAAAATCAAGTATTTGAATACCATATTGATTGACTATTCAAATTCCAAATATGTGATGAATGCCACCTATGAGTTGGCCAAAACATACTCCTCTATTGGAAAAGATGATGATGCCTTATCCTACTATGAGCGTTTTCTTTTGGATTACCCCAACTCTCCGTTTGTGATTGAGGCTCAAATTGGAGTGGCCAATTCCTATTTGAAAAAGTGGGAATATGTCAAAGCAGAAACGGCATATTTAAAAATTCTAACAGAGCATGAAAATGAAACAGATGTTTGTGAGGTTGCGGCGAAGGGATTATTAGATATCTATACAGCACAAAACAAACCCACCAAGGCTGCGGATGTCGTAGAACGCTATTCTTGTATTGATTATTCTGATGACGAAAAAGAAAACTTGTTTTACGGGCCTGCACTTCAGGCATACCTGGATACCAACTATGAGCAAGCAGTAGAAAAGTTTAGCGTTTATGTGGATAATTTTATGCAATCGGGAAAACACATTGGTGATGCTTATTATTATTTGGGTGACTCCTATTTACAATTGAATGATACACTGAGTGCTATTCCTCGTTTTGAGAGCGTGATAAAATCACCCTCAGGAAGATATAAAGAATACGCTGCGTCAAGAGTTTCTTATTATTACTATCATTTGAAAAGTTATTCCCGAGCACTAGAGTATTATCAAGTTTTGGAACAATTGGGTAGCACACCAGCCTCAATAAATGCAGCGAGACTCGGTATTATGAGAAGTGCATTTTTCTTAGAGAATTATCAACAGAGTAAGGAGTATGCAGTATTTGTTTTAGAGAACCCTTCCTTAACTGAAACAATTAAATCTGAGGCCAATTATGCCCTAGGTCTTTCATGTTATTATCTTGGTTCTTATGAAGAAGCGATGACTCCTCTGGAATGGTTGGTGACTAATATGACTACTTTTATGGGGTCTGAAGCGCAGTTTACATTGGCACAAATTCATTTCAATCAAGAAAACCTGTCTGATGCCAAAGGTGAAATCAATCAGCTTTTAAAAATGAAGCCCAGTTATGATTTTTGGATTGCAAAAGGTCTCATCTTAAAATCAAGAATTTTGATTAAAGAAGGAGATTTGTTTCAATCCGAGCAAAATCTAAAAGCAGTTATTGAGCACTATCCAAATACTGATGATGGAATATTAGAGGAAGCGAATACCTTATGGGATGACATCATTCTAATGAAGAATCCCCCCGTAGAGGAACCGCAAGATGATAATGAAACAAAAATTGAAATCAATGAAGATTAAGCAAAGCGCATTACTATTACTTTGGTTTCTTGTGAGCACTGTGATGTGCCGCGCTCAAGCCCCTGATGTTACCATCGATGGAAGGGGAAGTCGTTTAGTAGAGCCCTCTTTTAGGCTTACCGAATCCCCTGAAATAATTGATTCTGTTAAACCTTCGGAAGTTCCTTCATATCCGTTATTGGTATTTCAACAACCGACAAATATTACTTTAGAACAGATTAAAGCAGCCGAAATTGAAACGAGTGACAAATTGAAACAATTGTATCCTTTTTACACGAAAATTGGAATGGGTTCGGGAATAATGCCATTAGGACAGTTGGTCTATAATTCGACAAGATCGAAAGGTTATCATTATGGGTTGACAGTAGATCATGTGAGTTCGTTTGGATCGGTAAAGAATCGTGATGGTGTTGAATATGCTCCATCTAATTATGATCGCACAATGGCTTCTTTGTATGGTAAAATAGTTGACAATAGATATACGATTCGGGGACAAATTGATTATTACAACAATGGGTTTAATTATTATGGTGTTCCAATTGATACCATTACTAAAAGCGATATCAATCAAAGGATTCAAAGTATAGGTGGCGTATTCAATTACACTTCAGATTTTGGAAGTATGGAAGTCATGAATTATTCGGTGGACCTTTCTTATAAATATTTGTTTTCAAAGCCGCGCAATTCTGAAGACTCCTTAGCCGACTGGAAGACACAGGAACACACGTTTAATTTTAGTACAAAGGGTTGGTACAATTACAAGAGCGAAACTTTTTATGGTATTATTGGTGCCCGTCTTAATAATTATCAGTTTGGAGAGGAAGACCAATTCATATCGCTATCAGATCTTGGTAGATACCGAAGTAATACGATTATTGATTTCAAACCAGGTGTTTTAACTCACTTAATGGATGATAAATTTAAAGTTGATGTTGGTTTTGCCCTAGCGTTAGATATTGCTGATGAAAATAAATTTTACATTTATCCGCAAGCTGAGATCAAATATTCATTATTCAATGATATTTTCATTCCTTTTGCAGGAATTGGAGGTGGCTTGACCCAAAATACATTTGATCGGGTTTACAATGAGAACCAGTATATTAATCCTTCTGTTCCTTTGGCGAATGAAAACAA
>MDTD01049297.1_pt1 | contig 15548 bp, 15 predicted proteins | sample 811221 | NCBI WGS metagenome assembly MDTD01 (sample SAMN05326646, study PRJNA326480) | marine metagenome | isolation source: seawater | place: Pacific Ocean: South West | collected 2011
ACGTTGATAGGCTGGATGTGGAAGCGCAGTAATGCGTGCAGCTGACCAGTACTAATAGCTCAATTGGCTTGATTTATGCACTGAAAAAAATTTTATATTTATATTTTGATATCTGAAAAATATTTTTGTCTGGAAATTTTCCAAAAACTGTTTCTTCTTAATTCTTTTGCAAATTTTTTGTCAGCATTACCAGTCCCATAATATTTCATATTAGTCTTTTTGTATTTTTTGATAAAAGTTTCAATTTTACTTAAATTGAGGTCATTTACCTTTATATCTTTTATTTGTCTGGTTTTTAATCTTTTGTTTTGTCTATTCCCAACGTTAATAGTTGGAACCCCAAAAATTGGAGCTTCATAAATTCCTGCGCTTGAATTACCGATAATAAACTTCGAATACTTTAACAAAGTAACAAAATACTCAAATCTAATACTCTTAAAAATTTTATATTTTTTTGATATTAATTTTTTTTTATAAATATCGAGAATAATATTATTGCCTGGATCGTTGTTAGGGTGGATAATCACAAAATTTTGGTTAAATTTATTGACGAAATCTACTAGTTTTAGAGTATCTTCTTTTAAGAGTTTCAAAGTAGAAGTTACAGGATGCCACAATAAAATCCCATAATTTTCATATTTTATATTGTATCTTTTTTTCACAAATTTTATTGAAGGTAATCTATTTGAAAGAAGAATATCCATATCTGGTGAGCCAATATTGAAAACACTATTTCTTTTTTCTCCCATATTTATCACTCTTCTTTTAGCTTTATTGTTTCCAACGAAGTGAACATGACTAAGTTTTGTTACTGCATGTCTAATTGTATCATCAATAGTTCCAGAAACTTCGCCCCCTTCGATATGTGCAGTTAGAATATGGTTCAAAGAGCCCACTAAAGAGCAAGCCAAAGATTCCACTCTATCGCCATGTATTACTATAAGATTTGGGTTAATTTTCTTAACAATTCTAGAAAATTTTTCAATTGTCTTATTTAGTATGGACTCAAGATTATCCCCTGAAGTCTGATTCTGAAATTTAATAACATTTGATTTAAAAAATTTATCAACTTCGCGATGTGTTTCACCAAATCTCTTAATCATATGCATGCCAGTAACAACGATATAAACAGAAAATTTTTTATTTTTTTTTAAGATATTTATCAATGATTTTAGTTTCCCAAAATCAGCTCTAGTAGCGGTAATAAACAAAATTTTTTTTTTCATATTATCTTTTTAGATATTGCTTTTTAATGTAAACTCCAGCTGGAATTTTTTTTAAGACAATTTTTCCTAATAGTTTATTGTAATCTTTAGCTAAAAAATCTCCTTTACCAGGTCTTTTTACCCATATATTTTTTTTGGTTAATTTTTCATTAGGAAAAATTTCCTTTATTGAAACTACTGAAGCAAAAGCAAAGTCTATTGTTTTCTGCTCTTCTCTAAGTGGAATTTTTTCTTTTTTTTTCAATGAATCGAAAATTGCTTTACTTCCCTCAATCAAGCTTTTTAATTCTTTAGCTGTCATAGAGCAATTAACATCAGGTCCTTTCCTTTTATTCGTATCCACAAAATGTCTCTCAATTATACGAGCTCCCAAAGAAATTGCACCATAACTTGTGAAATTAGATACAGTATGATCTGATAAACCCACTACTGCATCAGGGAATAATTTTTTTAATTGCACTATGCACTCCAATCTAACTAATTCTGGTGGGGTTGGATAAATATTTGTACAATGCATTAATGCAAATTTAATTTTATTTTTTCTTAATATCTTAATTGCAGGTTTAATTGTTTTTATAGAATTCATCCCTGTGCTTAAAATTATTGGTTTTTTAAATTTAGCAATATGTTCTATTAATGGATAATTATTACACTCCCCTGATCCAATTTTAAATGCAGGAATATTAAATTTATTCAATCTATTTGCAGCAGCTCTTGAAAAAGGAGTGCTTATAAATATTGTTTTTAGATTTTTAATATGATTCATTAATTTTTTTTCTTCTTTTTCATTTAATGCACATTTAGAAATAATTTCATAAATTGATTTTGTTGAATTACCTGGAATAATTTTTTTAGCCTCGTTTATCATTTCATCATCAACCACATGGGTTTGATGTTTAATAACCTCAGCTCCAGCTTCAATCGCAGCTTCAGCTATTGATATTGCTTTATCTAAAGATCCATTATGATTTATTCCTAGCTCAGCAATTATTAGTGGCGGTTCATTGTCTCCCACAACCCTGCTTGCTATTTTAAACTTATTATTCATAATTATTGATTAAAATAAAAAGGTTTTATTAATAGAGAATTATCGAAACTAATTTCATTTAAATTAATTTTTTTCTTAAAATACTTATTCAAGATTATTGAGTTGAATTCCTCTTTTCTAGAATATCTTATTTCTTTATTTTTTTCTTGTAAAGTTGGTTTAATTTTAAAAATAGATCTATCTTTTATTCTTTCAGTAATTGAATAAAATGCTGATTTAATAGTGGACATCGTGTATTCAAAAGGATTAGTTTTTAGATTAGACATAGCATGATATAGGATTGGACCATTATCTAGCCCTGTAGAAAGTAGATGAATTGTTGCACCAACTAGGTGGGGATTATCATCATATAGAGCCCAAAAATTGCAATCAGTCCCACGATAATAAGGAGATAAACCTGCGTGTATATTAAGTGTATTTTTTTTCACTAAAAAATCTACAAGTTCACCCTTTATATAGCTGCTACCAAATACAATATAAACATCACTATCTAAAAAATCTGATAAAAAACTCATAGAACAAAAATTTAAATCACCCGATATTATGGATAAAGTTTTAACATTTTTTTTTTTGTTTTTTACGTAGGTATTGCCAAATAATTGAATTTGAGCGTTATTAACATTTTGAAAATATTTCTTCATAACTGAAGATACTTCATATTGACCTGGTATAATTCCTGGAAAAATAGTACCACATTCTTGAATCACAAAAAGTTCATCAGAAACTTCTGATAATAAGTTTATGAAGTAATTATGTCTATTTTTATTAGATGTGAACAAAGTAATTTTCATATTTTCATTCTTTTGAATATTTCTGCGTGATCTTCTCTTGCCACTTCTAAGAGAGAATTATTAATTTTTTTCATCCCTCTTTCTTTCTCAATTTTCATTATTGGTTTAAATCCTAATTCTATTCCAAGCTCTTTTAATATTTCTAGAGTATCTTCGTTATAACTGCCACAAGGATGGGACATACTTTTAATCTGTCTTTTTGGTATTTTTAAAATACTCGAAATTGTGGACAAGCATTTTGTATATTCATTTTTTTGTTCATTATAATTTAGCTTTTCGAAAAGTGTTGGGTGATTATGAGAATGTAGTCCGATTGTGTGGCCTAGAGTATTTAAATTTCTTAAGTCTTTTTTTTTAAAAAAAAGTTTATTTTGAAAATCCTTAAAATTAAATTTTTTCATCTTAAACATTAAAAACATAACTTCTTCATATTTACTTTTGGTTAAAAAAAAATCTCTAACCAACCTAAATTTAATATCTTCTATTGAATAATAAGGAAGTTTAGTTTTAATATTCCTAATTCTAATTTTATTCTTATCAAAAAAATTTTTTAAATTTTTATTTAGAATTTTATAAAAATCTTTGTAAAAATCTTCAATTTTATTGTAATAGTTTACCCTAAAATATCTAAAAATTTCTAAATTGTCGGGTTTACCTTGAAATATTGATGTATAAACAAAAAAGAAACTTTTAATTTTGAGATCTTCTAAAACAGGTAAAGCAATATCAATTTGACATTTAATGGCGTCATCAAATGTTAAACAAACCTCTTTTTCTTTTAGTTTTTTTTCTTTTAGTTTTTGAAGAAAAACATCTGCATCAAGAATATTTTTTCTCCCTATGAAATTCAACATTTTAAAAAAATCGTCTTTATCTATTGATCCCTGACTTTTATGATGTGTTTTGTTATCATGAAAATGGTGAAACATAATCCCATGAAAAAAATTATTATTTTTTTTAAAATACATATTTTAATAATTAATATTTTATAACATTTTAGGTCTATAATATTAAAATTCTTTTTGAATTTAATACTTATTTTTAAATCATTTAAATTCTTTATTTGAACAAATCACTTTTTTATCCCTCCAAAGGTGATTTTATAACTTTTATCGAGGTCATTACTAATTTTCGAAAAAAAACTGGTAAAAAATATTCACTATATTTAACTTTACAACTTTGAAATTCACATTAAATAAATTATTTGTTTTATATCTTTAATATTATTTAAAATTATATTAACTTAATTACATTTATAGTAAAATTGTTAATAGATATTATTTTTATCAAAAAAAAATGTATTATTTAAAATTAAAAGTTAAAAAATTAGTATAATGAAAACTATAGCTGAAACAGCCTGGCATCATGAGGGAGATTATAATTTTATGGAAAATTTGATCAAAAAAATTGTAACACATACTAATGCCAGTATCGTGAAAATGCATATCACGTTAAATTTGGAAGAATACATGAGTCCTGATCATGAAAATTATAAATTACAAAAACCAATGATGTTCAGTGAAAGTCAATGGCAAAAATTGATTGAAATTGTAAAAAATGAAAACAAAGAACTCATGCTTTTAATGAATGACACAAAGGCAATAGAATTTGGATTATCTTTTAATCCGAATTACGCAGAAATTCATTCAGTTTGTTTGAATGATATATTCATGCTCGAGAAATTGAAATCTAATATCCAAAAAGAGACAAAAATTGTCTTAGGCATAGGTGGAACAAATATTGATGAAATACAAAATGCAATAAACTATTTGAAACATCCAAAAATAGTACTTATGTTTGGGTTTCAAAATTATCCAACTGTTTATGAAGATGTTAATTTGAATAAGATTAGAAAATTGATGAAATTATTTAATAAATTCGAATTTGGTTATGCAGATCATACAGCAGGAGACAATGAATTTAATGAATTGATTACTCTTCTTGGTGCTGCTAGTGGAATGAATTATGTAGAAAAACATGTTACAACGCATTACGGAGAAAAAAGATTAGATTGGAATGCTGCCATATCTCTGTCTATGTTTAATGATTTACACAAAAAACTTATGATACTTGAAAAATTAAATGGGAATGGTTCATTATTAATGAATTCAGGAGAATTAAGTTATTCAGTATATGGTCCTATGAAAAAAGCAGCTGTCTTAAATGCAGATATATCAAAAGGCAATAAGTTGAAATTAAATATGATAAGGTTTATGAGGACCAAAGAAATATCGGATATGTCACAATTAGATATTATAAATTCAATTGATAAAACAATAAATAGTGACCTTAAAAAAGGAACAGTGCTGTGTGCTAAGCATTTTATTAAAGATCAATAATTGTGAATATTGGATTTTTAATTACTGCACGATTGAAATCTACTAGATTAAAATTTAAAATTCTCAAGTCTTTAAACGGCTATTCAGTTATTGAGAGAATAATACAGAGAGCAAAAAAAGTAAAAAAGTGTAAAGATATAGTTTTATGCACGTCTAACCTTGAACAAGATCTACCTTTAGTCAAAATCGCTCATGAGAATAAAATTCATTGTTATTCTGGTAATCCAGAAGACGTTTTGAATAGACTACTAAATGCAGCAGAGTTATATAATATGGATTATTTTGTGGGGATAACAGCTGATAATCCTTTATTTTCAATATACCATGCGAACTTGATTTCAGAATTAATTACGTCAAATAAAAAGTTTGATTTTATTTACACTACTGGATTGCCAGTAGGAGCAAATATCTACGCTATTAACACAAAAGCTTTAAAAACAGTCTGTATTATTAAAGAGGAGCAAGATACAGAAATATGGGGTTATCTAATAAATCGTCCAGAAATATTTAACGTAAAAGAAATTAAAGCAGGCAGTCAATATGAATCTCAAAATTATAGAATGACACTCGATGAAATGGATGACTATAAATTTTTTAACAAATTATATAATAAATTTCCCAAAGAAGAGGTAATAGATTTATTAGATGCATATCAATTTTTGGAAAAAAACCCTGAAATAGCTAAAATAAATATCAATGTTGTTCAAAGAGATTTAGATGAAAATATAAAAAATAGAATAAATAATTTTTACAAAGAAAACAAAGGTAAAATTTTAGATTTAAAAAAAAAAATATATTCATCTTAATTTAAATTTTATGTATATTAAGTCACCTCAAAAATTAAAACAAAAAAATTAAATGGTTTTTCTCAAAAAATTATTTATATTTTTAATTAAAACAAAAATTATTTTTAAGAAACCCCCAAAAAAAGAAATACTGATTTATGATAAAAATTTGAGTGAATATATATTAAAATATATAGACAAAGAAAAAACCTGTATACTGAATACAAGATATGAGTCTCTTAATATCAATGTTTTATTTCACTCAATACTTAAAAATAAGTTTAAAGATATTTTTTTAAATTATGTAACTCAATACATTAAAATTGTTGATCCAAAAATTATTGTTACATTGACTGATACAGACCTAAGATTTTATCAAATTAAAAGTAAAATCAAGACATCTATAAAAGTAATAGCAATTCAAAATGGACAGATAGGGAGTAGAAATTATTTTGAACTTGCAAAGAAAGAAAAAAATAAAAAAAGTTTGAGATTAATTTGTGACCATATACTGGTAGCCAATAAAGAAATAATAAAACAATATAAAAAAATTATAGAATCTAATTTTATTGTTATAGGGTCTTTTAAGAATAATTCATCCAAGGTATATAATAAAAAAAAACAAATTTATTTAGATGATAGAAAAAAAAAAATAGTTTTTTTATCACAATTTTACCCACCTAAAAAAGACATGTTTGATAAGTATTTTGAGTATAAAAATTTTTTTATTACTTTTAAAAAATTTTTTTCTGATGATATTTTAATTTTAAATTTAATTAATGAATATTGTAAAAATAGAAAAATAAAACTTTATATTAAGCTAAGACATTTTAAAAAAAGTTACGTACAAAAAGAAAAAAAATTCTTTAAAGAAAACCTGAAATTCAAAAATTTAATTTTTTTAAAAAGAAAAAATAACAATCAAAATTATAAAGTTTTAGATAGTTTTGATGTTACAATTTTTATTGACTCTTTTATGGGCTATGAATCTTTTGCTAGGGGAAATTTAGTAGCTTCAATTTCAGCGAGAGCAAAAACTTTAAGATTAAAAAATGCAAATTTCGCTGATAATTCTCTCCCACCTGACGGATTTTTTTGGACAAATAAAAAAGATAAGAACTCTGTTAATAAGATTTTAAATAATGTGTTAAAAACAAATTATAATTCATGGAACAAACTTAAGAAAAGATATAGTGACAAAGTAATGGCTTATGACGAAAATAATAAAATTTTTAAAAACCTAATAAACAAAATTTTAAATTCAAATTATTAGTTAATCTCATTAAAGTGTCGTGAGATTTTTTCTACTATTTTTTTTGATAAAATGTCATATCCAAAATCACTATTATGAGATAAGTCGAAAAATATACTTTTTTCAAATTCATCAAAAAAATTAGTTGCATCTATAAATAACGAATTTTTTGTATAATTTTCTTGTTTATAATAACTTTTTTTTAAGTAGTTGAAAAAACTTTTAATTTTAATCTCATCAAAATCATTATTCTTATTTTTACACCAAAAATTTAAGTATTTTTTCTCAGTTTGTGAAAGTTTCTTTTTGAAAAAAAGATTAGGTTGTAAAACATGTATCATTTTAATATTTTTAAACTCACAAAAAGATTGCATAACCTCAATTTTATGACTGTATAATTCAATTGATAAATCATCATATTTTTTAAATTGGAAATATTCTCTGTTTTGGTAATTGGTTTTTTTTAGGTATCTTAGAAAAATTTTTATGATTTTTTTTAAAGAATTTTTTTCTGTAGGTATGCCTAGGCTTTGACCCCATTGAAAAAAATTTATGGGTTGCTCTAGAAGATCACAGCATTTGTTATAGTTTTTTTTACCAAGCTGCCATAAATCATTAATTCCACTTAACGAAATAACCATTTTGGGTTTAATTTCATCGACCGAACTAATGAATGATCTAAGCTCATCATGGCTATTCATTGCATTTTGTGCTAAATTTATTACTTCAAGATTAAAATTATTTTTCTTAAGATATTTTTCGATTTGATAAGAAGGTGTATAGTCATTTTTTGAAGCACCAAAACCCCAAGCTACAGAGCCACCAAACAATAAACAATAATTTTTTTTTAAATTATCAATTTCAATATTTGGTGATCTTAATCCAAATTTATTTATAAATATTGTATCATATTGTTGATTTGGCGTAGATCTCCAGCCACAATATGGATGTGGGGTTGTTTTTAACTTTGTCTTAATATCTAAAAAAATTTTTTCTGCTGTTTCTAAATTTGGAAATACGTCTGAATACCATCTCAGCATTTGATTATCATGATATTTGGTATTTATCTTTTTTTTCATCTATTTACCGTGATTAACATTAAAATATTTCGAAAATAAAAATTGAGTTGAAATTCTATCATTAACTATTTCATATTCACTAGATTTTATAGCAAAAATAGATGATAGATAACTCATTTCGAAATTTTCTTTTGAGATTCTTGAACCATGATCAGATAATACTACTACATTAAGATTTTCCCAAGAATTTTTACTTTTTAAAATCTGAAATAATTTTTCTAATTTGTTAATTATACAAATTCTTTCAATATTATTTTGTAAGGTTTTCCACTCAACATTTTGCTTATGTTGATTCATAGACTTTGAGCCATCGTAGTTACAATTTTCATCAAATCCGTATGGTTTATGTGAAAAAAGAGTGTGAAAAAAAATAAGGTCTGTATCACTGTAGATAGTGTATTTAACCAAATCATTCAAAACACTATCAATTGTCATTTTTTCTCCGTATGGGTCTAAAGTATTATCAATTAGTTTTATTCTTAAAATCCTCCATACATAATTTGATAGTATTGATCCTTGTAATTTCCATAAAGAAATAATCCTTGATAATTTTTTATTCTTTACTCCATCTATATAATAATAATTATGTTTAAATGGGTTGTACTGTAAACAGTATACCACTTTAATATTATTACAAAAATTGATACTCATACTTTGAAAAACAGTAATTTTATCTCCTTCAAATTGATCAAAAAATTTATTTTCTATCAATTCATTATCACTAAGAAAGTATTTTTTATTAGCCCTGATTAACTTACCAGTATATTCATTTACGTATTCTTTTTTATAAATATCCATCTTTGATTCCTCATATAAAAAATTTAATAATAGAGGAATGGAAGTTGCTGAGCTTTGATTGAGACTATATGCATTTGGATAGCTAATAAAATCCCATTCATTAAAAAATTTTTGCATTTTCTTTTTAACAGCTTTTCCGCTTTTGTGGTTACTTTCATAACTTTCTATACCCGATACTTCATCTAATAAAATAATTAGAGTCTTTTTTTTATTTTTATTCTCGATTTGTTTAAATGATGACTCTTTGTAAAAATTTTTTGCAAAATATGAATAATTTCTGTTATCAGTTAAATTAATTAAAACAGCCACAAATGTAAATGCAAACAAAACCTTAATTGCTTTTACCCTAAAGTTTACAATAAATATAAATATTATTAAAAACAATAATAACAACACAAAAAAAGATGTGAGGTAGATGTACAGAGGATATGGATTAATGTTTAAAAAATTTGGGATGATATCCACATGACTCATAATTCCATAATTTTGGTCAAGGCTATAGACAAATATTAAGGCGAAATAAATATTAAATATTTTTTCATCTATATTTTTACTAGTTAATCTAAATATCAAATTATGAATACCCAAAGGTATAAATAAAAAAAATGTGGAAAAAATTAATATCTCTGATGTTCTTAACCCGCTTTTAAAAATCCATGTGGGAAAATATAATACAAATCCTATAAATAGAAAAAATATTTTGTTCATGATAATTGCTTTAATTTTACTTTTATTTACAAAAGAAATATTTATATTGCAATTTTAACAATATTAAATACTTTAAAAATGTATAACGATATTCAAAAATTAAGACTAAATTTTTAATGAAATATAAATTTATAATTATTGTGGTCTTGTCCTTTATAATTTCTAAACCTGCATATGCATATTTAGATCCAGGAACTGGAAGCATAATAATTCAAGCAATTTTAGGTTTTATTGCTGCCGCTCTTGTGAGTATTAATATTTGGTGGTTAAAAATTAAAACTTTCTTTCTTACAATTTTTAAATCTGATAAAAAAAAGAAGAGTGATAATGAGTCAAATGAAAAATATTTTAAATAAGCTGAGTTTAAAATAATTTTTGGCCATAATATTTTTTTTTCCCATTTTTTCTCTCAAAATGTTTTTTTAATAGATAATAGTCAAAAGTTATCTCTTTTTCTAAAGAAATAGATTTAAAATACATTTCAGCAACTTCTTCTAGTACAATCAAATTCTCAAATGCTTTTTTTGCACTTACCCCCATTGTAAAGGGAGCATGACCCCTTACAAGAATTGCAGGTATCTCATTTACATTAATTTTTTTTTTATTAAAAGCCTCAATGATTACTTTACCAGTATTCTTAACATAATTATTTTTAATCTCATTTTTATCCAATCTTCTTGTTAAAGGTATATTCCCTTTGAAGTAATCGGCATGTGTAGTGCCAATACATTTTATTTCTTTATTTGCTTGGCAAAATATTGTTGCATACTTACTATGTGCATGACAAATACCATTAATATTCTTAAATTTTTTATAGATCTCAAGATGAGTTTCCAAATCTGAGGAAGGTATTAATTTACCTAGTATTTTTTTTCCATCCAAGTTGACAATTGGTATGTCATTTAATTTGAGTTTATCATAATCAACCCCACTCGGTTTTATAGCCACCACTTTTTTTTTTCGGTCAATTTCACTTACATTTCCCCAATTTAATTTTGTTAGTTTACTTTTGCCCAGTTCCTTATTTGCTAATAAAACTTTTTTTCTTAGAAGATTATACATATTCTGATATTAATATTTTTAAATATTAACCACAATGATATTATACGATTTTACAAATTTTATTCATCCAGATAAAAAAAAAACTTTATACTCTCTTTATTTTAAATCAAGATATCTAATAGTGTATATATTAATTGGTGTTATATCCATACTATTTGAACTTCAAATAAGAAAGATTTTAATAATTTATAGCTTTGATCAATTCAATGCTTCACTTATAAGCTTACCACCAAGCATTTTATTAGCTTTTTTTTTAAATATTAACTTTAACTTCAAAATTCAAAAAAAAAAAATTGGTGGTTCGTTCATATTTTTTGTTTTAATTAGCTTTAGTTCTTTAGTTTTACAATTTTTTTTAAAAGCAAAAATAAATATATTTAACAATTATGATTTAGATAGACTTTTTATATCTGGATGTTGTTTTTTAATATTTTATTTCCTTCATAGGAACTTTTCTTTTAAAAATTACGTTAAAGTAGGTGTAGCAATCTATGCAAATGGTGTTGAAGATATAGGTAAAATTTTCACAAAGATTGGTCCTTATCCTGATTTCATTCATGTTGATATTGTTGATCAAACTTTTTTAAAAAAAGCAAAACCAGTAAAAAGTTATAAGTTAGAGATCATAAAATCTTTATGGCCTGATAAAGAAATACACGCTCATATTATGTCAAAAGATCCAATCAAATGGATAAAAAAAGTGCGAAAATATACAAATAAGATTTTTATACATTTTGAGAGTGGTAAAGATCTTAAAAAATTAACTAGGGATTATAAAGACTATAAAAAATTTTTAGGATTAGCTGTTTCTATAAACACCGACTTTAATGAATACAAAAATTATTTATACTTATTTGACAATTTGTTACTTTTGACTATTAAAAAACCTGGTTATTCAGGACAAAATTTTATTAAAAAATCATACAATATAATTAACAAAATCAATCTTTATACTAAAGATAGGCAATTTAATTTGTGTGTTGATGGAGGAATAAACTTAAAAGTTGCAAAAGAAATTAAATCTGAAGAAATTGTTTCTGGATCATATATACTAAATAGCAATGACCCAATGAAAACCTTACTTAAATTAAAATTTAGTACGTGATACGAAGAAAAAAATTTCTAAATGAATTGACAAAAATTATTTCTGAAAATAATTCAATACTTTCGATAACAAATGTTGGAAGCTTTTTAAAAAAAAAAAATTTTAGTGATATCGATATAGTTGTCATTGTTGATAATTTAGAAAGAAAAACATTTAAAAAAATAAAAAAAAAATTAAAAGAAATACAATTAAAAAAGTATAATTTAAGGAAAAAAATATTTATCAATGACACATTTGGACCACTTAAATATAATAATAAAGAAAATTTAGTTATTCATTTAATGATTTATTCCATAAAAGATCATTTAAATCATACAATTGAAAGTCCACTTACATGTTTAGACTGGGAGAGGAATAAATCTCTTTACGGCATGAATTTAAGGGAAATCTTTCCAGTTTCGAAAATTTTGAAATCAGATTTTTACAATAAAAATAGAAGTTTTATAACATATAAAAAGAATTTATCAAAAAATGTAATAAATTATAAAAAATATTACTTCAAGAATAATAAAATCTTTGTAAAAAATTTATCTCATAAAATCAATTATAAAAACACTATTGAGTTGTGTTATCACATCTATAAATTTTTATGCATTAATTATTTAAAATTTAAAAATCAAAAGAACAAATTGTTCAGCGACAAACAAATATTAATTTTTTTAAGAAAGTTCGACAAGATTTATGATAATTATAATTATCTTACATACATAAATTTATCCAAATATAAAATAAACAATAAATCTAAAATTAATGCTAATGAACTTAAAAACACTACACTTAAATTTATAAATAATTTTGAAAAATTTTTAAAGTTAGAATTTAAAAATTGTTCAAAAATAATATTTAAAAGACATCTTAAGACAAGTTATGATGAAAAAATATTTATTGGTCAAAAACTAAATCCAAACATAATTAAAGATAAGAGTGGTAAAAATTTAAAAAAATTAGATATTTCATATACAAGTCCATCCAAAAGAGCGATAGAAACAAGCAGAATATTTTCTAAAAAGCATTATGTAAATTCAAACCTTAAGGAAATAGATTATGGTTTAGCTGAAGGATTAAATTTTAATCAATTAAAGAATATATACCCCGAAATAATTGATGCTTGGAGAAAAAAGCAAGACATTAAATTTCCCAAAGGTGAAAACAATAAAATGGTTTTAATTAGGGTCAAAAAATTTAAAAATTTTTTGATTAAAAAAATTAGAAAAAAAAAAATTATAAAATATTAGTCGTTAGTCACAATATTTTTCTAAGATGTTTAATTGGAAATTATTTTAATTTACCTATAAGTGATTGGTATAAAATTAAAATTAGATATGGTGATGAAATTGGTTTTAATATTTTAAATAATAAATTTTATTTAGATATGACAAGATATAAGTTGTTAAGACTTTTAAAAAGGATTTATGAAGATAGCAATAGTTTTAACTTTTGACAATAATTTCAACATTAAAATAAAAAAAATTAAAAAAAATTTTAAAAAAAAATTTAACAATTTTTTATTTATTAATGATTTCCCGCATTTAACTTTACTTACAATAGAAACTTATACTAGTATTAAGAAGATTGAAAAAATTTTAAAATTTAAAAAGAAAATACCAAATAAAATAATTTTGGGAAAAGGTAATATCTTTGAAAACGATATATTAACTAATGGGGATACGTTCTATTTCAATGTTAGAAAGGAAACTAATTTAGTCAATATTCAAATTAACATCGCAAAAAAATTAAAAAAACTCTCAATTAAAAAAAAAAAATTTAAAAAAACTTTCAAAGAAAAATCCCTAGAAAGAAAAAACTACTTTGAATTTGGGTTTCCTTTTATCGGAAAAAATTGGAAACCTCATGTTTCTATATGCTCTGTGATCGAAAATGATATAAGCACTAATTTTAAAAAAAAATTTAAAAAAATTAATTTTTTTAAAAAAATATTAATAAAAGATATACTTCTGTGTGAGGTAAGAAATAAGCAATTAACTAAACCGAAAAGTATAAATGTTTTATAATGTTGTTTTAGCTGCAGGGCGTGGTTCAAGGTTTTTTAAATACTCTGTTCCAAAACCCTTCCTTAGAGTAAAAAGAAAAAACTTATTACTGAGAGCGTCTGAATGTCTTCCAAAAAAAGGTAAATTTATATTTGTATTGAGGAAATCCCATCAGAAATATTTATCTAAAATTAGAGAAAAAATAAAAAAGTCATATAGTAATTCAAGATTTTATTTTTTATCTAAAATCACTAAAGGACAGGCATCAACTCTTTACACACTTAAGAACAAAATCAATCATAAAAGCCCTATCTTTGTTACATCCACTGATTTTTGTTTTAAAAATAAAAATCATCTTTTCAAAAAATATAGTTCAAAAAAATTTAATATAGTATTTGTGTGTAAGCCAAAAAAAGAAATGACAAAATTTCCTCAATATTACGGATGGGTAAGAGTAAAAAAAAATGGTGACATAATTAAAATTTCTTGTAAAAAAAAAATTCCAGGTAATTCAACTAATGATAAGATTATTCTTGGGGCATTTTATTTCACATCATTTGAATATTATTTAAAGTACTATAAAAAACTTGTTAAGAAAAAAATTCTTGTCAATAAAGAATATTACATAGACATGGTAATGGAGATTATTAGGAAAAAAAAAAAAGTTAAAATAATTAATATTGATAAGTTTATTAATTGGGGTACCCCTTATGAATACGAAAAAAATAAGAACAAAATTTTGTCTTGATGTTTAAAAGTCTTAGTATTGTCATACCTTGTTATAATGAGTCACAAAATTTAAACGAACTTATTAATAGGGTAGAAAATACCTTAATCGGTGTGAATTATTTGATAGAAGTTATAATTGTAAATAACGGATCTACAGATGATACAAAGGATAAACTAGAAAGATTAATTAATAATAAAAAAAATATTAAGGTTTTGAATATCGGAAAAAACATCGGATATGGACACGGTATATTAGAAGGCCTAAAGATTTGTAAACACGAATTTTTGGGCTGGACACACGCTGACCTTCAATGTGATTTTGTTGATTGCCTCAAAGCTTTTGACTTATTATATGAAGAAAGTCAATCTAAAGAAAATATAATCATAAAGGGAAAAAGAATAAATAGAAATATGATAGATAATTTATTTACATTTTTAATGTCTATCTTCGTTTTGATTTTTTTTCAAAAAAAAATAACTGACATAAATGCTCAACCTAAAATTTTTAAAAGAGAGTTGTATCAAAACTTTTTTCGTCCACCTCAAGATTTTCTATTAGACTTATATATTTTGAGTCTTGCAAAAAAATTAAAATATCAAATAATAAGTATTGATGTTAATTTTGGAGAAAGAAA
>MDTD01039291.1_pt1 | contig 15544 bp, 16 predicted proteins | sample 811221 | NCBI WGS metagenome assembly MDTD01 (sample SAMN05326646, study PRJNA326480) | marine metagenome | isolation source: seawater | place: Pacific Ocean: South West | collected 2011
AAACTTTAAGAATTAAAACTACTCAGAAAAATGAATAAAATTCTTTTAAAATTACCTATATTAGTTTTTTTCTTAATATTGTCTTGCGCAAAACCAGAAGTAGTAAAAATTATTGATCCTTTGGATAAACAGCGGAATTGTAAAGAGCTAGAGACTCAAGTGGCTGAAGCTCAAAAATTCAAAAGAGATGCTTTATATGAAAAAGACAATACTGGAGGCAACATGGCTAGACTCATACTTTTCTGGCCTGCAATGGCAACTTCATTTCATAATGCAGACAAAGCCGTCCGAGCTGCTAATGATAGAACTTATCATCTTTTAAAAATTATGAGGGATAAGAATTGTAATAATGTAGATTTAGTAAATGCTGAAATTTTAAGAAATTCAACCGAAACAATAGCCGGTCAATTAAATTTATTAAGAGATATGTATAAATCTGGAGATTTAACTAAAGAGGAATACTCGAAAGCAAAAAGAAAAGTGTTAGACAGTGAATAATAAAAAAAAATCGAAGATTATTCTCAAATTACTTAATAAGACTTACCCAAGTGTTCCTATTCCATTAAATTATAAAAATACTTTTACTTTATTAATCTCTGTTCTTCTTTCTGCACAATGTACGGACGTAAACGTAAACAACGTTACAAAAAATATTTATCCTAAATATAATCGTCCAGAGCATTTTGTTAAATTAGGAAGAAAAAAAATAGAGAAATTAATTAAAAAAATAGGTATTTTTAGAGTTAAAGCTAAAAGTATCTTTTATTTATCTAAGACTTTAATTGAAAAATATAATGGCAAAGTTCCGAAAACTTATGAAGAGTTAGAAAAATTACCTGGTGTTGGTCACAAAACTGCTAGCGTAGTTATGTCTCAAGGATTTGGCTATCCTGCTTTTCCTGTTGATACACATATTCATAGATTAGCTCAAAGATGGGGTTTGACAAACGGTAAAAATGTAATTCAAACAGAAAAAGATCTTAAAAAAATTTTTCCTAAAAATAATTGGAATAGACTTCACCTTCAAATAATATGGTATGGAAGAGAATATTGTAAAGCTAGAGAGTGTTACGGTATAACTTGTAAAATTTGTAAAAGCTGTTATCCAAATAGAAGGAGATCGATTAAAACAAAAAAAGCTTAACATGGAAATTTTAGGTATAGGAAATGCAATCATAGATGTTATTTGTCAAATAGATGAAGAGTTTCTTACAAATAATAATTTAAAAAAAAGCACAATGAAGTTAGTTGACGAAAATGAATTTAAAAAATTATTATCAAATCTAAAAATTAAAGAAACAGTTTCAGGTGGTTCTGTTGCTAACTCAATAGTCGGCCTCGCTCAATTAAAAAACAATGTTGGATTTATAGGTAAGGTAAGTGACGATGAATTTGGTAAAAAATATGAGGATGGGTTAAAAACCGAAAATGTTAAATATTTTTATAAAAAGAAAAATGAAACCCTGCCTACTGGCTCATGTCTAATACTAATAACCCCAGACTCAGAAAGGACTATGTGTACGTTTCTTGGTACTTCAGGTAAGATTAATGAAAATGATATTGACGTTGAGGCAGTAAAAAAAAGTAAGCTTTTATTTCTTGAGGGATATTTGTGGGATGAAGGTGAGCCAAAAAAAGCCTTTGAAAAGGCTATTCAAAATTCTAATTTAGTTGCAATGTCCGTGTCTGACTTGTTTTGTGTAGAGAGACATAAATCAAATTTTCTTAACTTGGTAAAAAATAAATTAGATATTACCTTTGCTAATGAACAAGAAATAATGTCTTTAACAAGCTCGAAAGATTTTAAAGATGTAGTAGAATTTTCAAAAAATTCAAAAAAATTAATTGTTATAACTAGAGGAGAGAGGGGTGCTATGCTAGTTAAGGGTGATGAAGTTATAGAGTGTAACTCTAAAAAAGATCTTAAGATTGTTGATTTGACTGGTGCGGGTGATCTATTTGCAGCGGGATTTTTAAATGGATATATTAAAAAATTATCTATGAAGGAAAGTTTAAAAATAGGTACTGATATGGCAGCAAAAATTATTCAGCAGTTTGGCGCTAGAATCAAGTAAGTTTTTTATTTTTTTTTCTGGAATAACTTCCTTTTCCTTTTTTAGGTTTTACGACTCTTAACCTGTACTTTTTTGAATGTAAATCTAAAGCTATTTTGTTTCTTTTTTTCACAAACAATAACCTGATTTAGAATTTACTATAAAATTATTATCGTTAAACTTATTTAAAATTTTTTTTCGTAGTCTATAAATATGTGTTTCAACTGTGTGAGTGTCCGCAGAATTAGAATATTTCCAAACATCTTTAAGTATACTTGTTTTTTTTATTGGTTTTTTTTTGGAAAACAAAAGTTCAATTAATTGAATTTCTTTCTCAGTAAGAAGGATAAAATTATTATTTTTTTTTAATTTTTTTTCATTTTTGTTAAGAATATAGTCTTTAACCTTTATAAATGAATTTTTTTTGAATTCTTTTTTTTTTATAACATCAATTACTTTTTTGTTTAAATCATAAATTTTTAAGGGTTTTCCAATTTTTGCATCAAAATAAATATCAAAATTTTTATCGTGTCGAGTTATTATCAATTTAGGTATATCTTTATTTTTTTTAAAAAGAAGAGATAATTTATTGTTCAAAACTTCATCTTCAACTATATATGCAGTGTAATTATTAGTTTTTTTTGAACTATTTTCTTCGTAAAAGTTGAAATTAAAATTTAAATGATCTTTTAGTTCATTAAATGAATTGATAAAATGACTTGAAGCAAAAATGAGCACATTTATTTCATTGTTTAGAATATGCATATTAAATTAAAAAACAAAAAATTATTATTTAATGACTATAAGATAAAATGTGCCATAGGTAAAAGAGGAATTTCAATTAAAAAACGCGAAGGCGATAATTGTACACCAAAAGGAACTTTCAAGTTATTGAGAGTCTATTATAGGGGTGATAAAAATAAAAAAATTAAAACAACATTGAGAAAAACGGTCATCAAAAAAAATATGGGTTGGTGCGACGACCCCAGTTCAAAAAAGTATAATAAATTAATACATTATCCTTTTAAATTTAGATCTGAAAAACTTTACAGAAAAGACAACATTTATGACATCATAATAGTAATAAATTACAATCACAGGCCAGTTAAAAAATTTAAAGGTAGTGCAATTTTTTTACACATTGCAAAAAAAAATTACAAACCCACTAAGGGGTGCATAGCAATAAAAAAAGAACATATGTTGTTACTTCTAAAATTAATTAAAAAAAGAAGTAGACTAATTATTTTTTAATACGTTCACCAAATATAGCGCTTCCAATTCTTAAAAAAGTCGCATTATTTTTTACTGCTTGAAGATAGTCTGCAGTCATTCCCATACTTAATTCTTCTAAACTTAATAATTTATTTTCTCTATTCATTATTTTAAAGTAGCTATCTTCGTTACCATCATTAGGCGGAATACACATTAATCCAATTACATCTAACTCCTTCTCATCTTTGCAAAATTTGTAAAAATTTTCTAATTCTTTTAAGGATATTCCTGATTTTTGTTTTTCATCTCCAAGATTTACTTGTATGAAATATTTTAATTTTTTTTTTAATGTTTTTTCTGCCTTGCTGAGGTTTTCGGCTAACTTTTTATTATCTAAAGAATGAATAAAATCAAAAACCTCCACTGCTTTTTTTGCCTTATTTGATTGTAAAGTTCCGACCATGTGAAGCTTTATCTGACTATTGTTTTTTTTGATATCATTCCACTTTGTTAGTGCCTCTTGAACTTTATTTTCACCAAAATGAACGTGACCAAAGTCTAAGAGAGGCTTAACGTGACTAATAGGAAAAGTTTTGCTAACAGCTACAATTTGAATACTCTTTGTTCTTTCGAATTCACTAACATTAGATTTTATTTTTTTGAATCTATCAACTAATATAGACATATGTTTGCTTTTAAAAATAGTTATTATTTATACATTGAGAATACCAAAATTTTAAATTTAAATTTAATTAAAAAAAGGGGTAAATTTAGCATTATCTATCGAGATAGAGGTAACCAAAACAGTATATCAGAGGTAAAATCGTTCAGAGATAAGTGTAAATGCAAATCTATTAAATTTTTTGTAGCTAACGATTTTCAACTTTTCAAAAAAATTAGAGCTGATGGACTTTATTTATCCTCTTACAATAACAGCCTTAAAGTCTTAAATTATAAAATTTTAAAAATTGGTTCTGCACACAATATAAAGGAAATAAAAACAAAATTAACACAAGGATGTGAAAAAATTGTTTTTTCTAGACTTTTTAAAACAGATTATGAGAGAAAAAAAACATATTTAGGGTTAGTCAGATTCAATCTTATTACATATTTGTATTCTAAAGAATTAGTTCCTTTGGGCGGAATTCGACTTCAAAATTTAAATAAGCAAGTTAAAATTAATTCGGATTCTTTTGTTTTGATGTCGGAGATAAAAAAAAAGCCGGCTATAATTAGCCGGCTTTTTTAAATTACTAAACTATTAAATTAGAACGCAAAGTTTAATGAGAATATAGTCTCAATTGCATCTTTGTCGTCAGTATAGTCCATGTTTTCAAGATCCTTATGAGCTACGGCTAGAGTTACTCCACCCATAGAATAAGCAGCTTGAATTGCTCTGATTTCGAACTCTGTCGTGCTTCTAGTTGTTGTGTTAGTAGCACTTTCAGTTTTGTTGTTCTCGTCAGATGCCTCTACTGTGTAAGAAAATGACAAGTCATCATTTGCAGCGATACCTATAGAGTATGAAGTATTTTCATAGTCTATTACACGTGATGTACCAGTTGTAGCTGCGCCAAGAGTTGGAGCTATCCAAGTCTTACCGTAACCAATTGTAGCTGGTCCAATTGCGTATGTAGCACCCCATGATCCAGACTGGTAATCTTGTGTTGTTACACCAGAACTGTGATGGTCGTTATCTTTTTCTAAGTAAGAAACAGCTAGGTTTAATCCATCAATCGGAGCTGCAGTAACTTTGTATTGCGTTACAGAGTTTGAGCTTTCGCTTGATGTTGCAGCTACGTTTGAGCTGTTGATTGTACCGTCTGCTTCTGGAGCGTAACCAATTCTAGCAACAATTCCGAACGGTAACATGTCCGCTGGAGTGTGATATTGCAAGTTGTTGTATGAACTGATGTTTGTTCCGTTTTGGTAAGTTGTAGCGTCGTCACCTGCTGCTGTTGTAGCTGCAGATGTACCCGTTAAACCGTAGTCAGAACCCGCGCCGTATACTGATGTATTCCATGATAATTCAGATCCTAGTCCACACTCTGATACACAAGCTTTAAGAACACCAAAAGGAGTTGTTACAGCTATTGAAGCATCGTCTTGAACAGTTGCGCCATCGATATCTTGCGCGTATGTCCATGTGTAACCATTATCTAATTCACCACTAGCACCTAGCGTGAACTCGTTAGATATACCAATACCTTGTGGGTTACCTATCTGAGCGTTAGCACTGTCTGAGCTTCTTATTGAGTAAGTTGCTTTAGCAGAACCAGTAACTGAAAACTCACCAGCAACAGCTGATGCAGTAAGTACCGACAAAGAAGTAATAATACCTAACATGATTTTAGTTAGTTTATTCATTATATTTTCCTTTGTTAATTGTTTATAAACTGGCAACAATTTAGCTAATTTTTCATTTGTTTAACTGAAAATCGTTGTTTTAGAGTAAAATATAAGATTACTGTAGTAATTATACAACACTTAAATAAATGGCTAATTTTCTTATTTTTTTTGGTTTTTTTAAAGATCATGGTAAAAGTTAACAATGGTTTGCATGAAATTCTCAAAATTACTGATTTTACTGTTCTTAACTACCTCTTTTTTATCCTCGTGCGGGGGGTTTAAAAAAGTTGATGCAAGAAAAGTCCCTATCAGTGGAATAGAAAGGGCAAAAAAAAACGTTGAAGAAGGAAGAGGTGTATCTTTAAAAGGATTGGGGAGAGGTGGTAGAACGACTTATGAATTTAGTTCTTCAAATCCAATGTGGCGAGCTTCCTTAGAAATTCTTGATTTTTTACCCTTGGTTACTGTTGATTATTCCGGCGGAATTATAATTACTGATTGGTATAGTGACATGTCTAGTAGTAATGATTCTATAAAAATTACTCTTAGGTTCCTTTCAAATGAAATACAAAGTAATAGTTTAAAAATTATTGTTCATCAAAAAAAATGTGACAGCAGTATGCCCTCGTCGTGCTCGGTGAATATAATAGACTCTAAAATTAAAGAAGAGCTAAAAGTCTCTATAATTAAAAAAGCTGCTTTATTTGAAAAGCAAGATAAAGTTAAAAAGAAAAAATAGTCTCACCTTCAATGGATAAGGTAAATTTTGATAAAATAGAAAAGAAATGGCAGAAGATTTGGGAAAAATCAAATCTCACCAGGTCAGAAAAAGATAAAAAATTTTATTGTCTTGAAATGTTTCCTTACCCATCTGGTAAAATTCATATGGGTCATGTAAGAAATTATACCATTGGCGATGTCATTGCCCGATTTAAATATTTAAATTCTTTCAATGTTCTTCATCCAATGGGATGGGATTCTTTTGGATTACCTGCTGAAAATGCAGCCAGAGAAAATAATTTAAATCCAAAAATTTGGACCGAAAAAAATATTTCGGAAATGAAAAGACAGCTAAAAATGCTTGGTTTTTCGATTGATTGGAGTCTAGAAATATCAACTTGTGATGAAAATTATTATAAACATCAGCAAGAAATATTTATTGACTTATATAATAAAGGATTTGTCAGCAGGAAAGAGAATTATGTTAACTGGGATCCCGTAGAAAAAACTGTTTTAGCTAATGAGCAAGTAATTAATGGTCGAGGTTGGAGATCTAACGCTGTGGTAGAAAGAAAAAAGCTTTCTCAGTGGTTTTTCAATATAACGAAATTTTCAGAAGAACTTTTAAACGATCTACAAAAATTAAAAAATTGGCCTGAAAAAGTCAAATTAATGCAGAAAAATTGGATTGGTAAATCTACTGGTTGCGAAATTAATTTTGAAATATGTGAGACACCAAGTTCTAAAATAAATGTTTTTACAACAAGACCTGATACTATTTTTGGTGCTTCTTTTATAGCTATATCTGCAGACCATCCTATTTGTCAAAAATTTAAAGATAATAAAGAATTTAAGACTTTCAAAAATGAATGCTTGAAGGTAGGTACAACTGAAGAGGCTTTAGCAAATGCAGAAAAAATTGGTTTTAAAACCAATCTTTTTGTTCATCATCCTTTTATAAAAAATAAAAAGTTACCTATATATGTAGCAAACTTTGTTTTAATGGACTATGGAACTGGAGCTATTTTTGGTTGTCCAGCACATGATCAAAGAGACCTTGATTTTGCAAAAAAATACAAGCTTGAAATAATACAAGTTGTCTCTTCAGATGGAAAAGAAATTTTGAATTTTGAAAAAAGGAAAGAAGCTTTTATAGAAAACGGTGTTGTAATTAACTCATCTTTTTTAAGTGGTCTTAAGGTAAAAGAGGCAAAAGATAAAATTATCAATGAAATAGAAAAAAGAAAAATTGGTGAAAAGAAAGTATCTTTTCGTTTGAAAGACTGGGGAATATCGAGGCAAAGATATTGGGGATGCCCAATTCCAATGATTTATCTTGAAGACGGAAGTATTGTCCCTGTTGAGAAAGACGAACTTCCAATTAAACTTCCAGAAAAAATTGATCTGAATACTCCTGGTAATCCACTTGAAAGTAATTCTGAATGGAAAAAAACTATTCATAAAAAAACTGGAAAGCCGGCCTTAAGGGAAACAGATACTTTAGATACATTTGTTGACTCCTCATGGTACTTCATGAGATTTTGTTCACCAAAATCAACGGAAGAGCCATTTGATATCAAAAGTCTAAATTACTGGATGCCTGTTGATCAGTATATAGGAGGCATTGAGCATGCGATTTTGCACTTACTTTATTCAAGATTTTTTATGAAAGCTTTAAAAAAAACAAACAAATCTATCAAAGACAATGAACCATTTGACGGTCTTTTTACTCAAGGGATGGTTTGTCATGAAACTTATAAAGATGCTCAAGGCAAGTGGGTTGCCCCTGATGAGGTTGAGAAAAATTCTGACGGTATAACGATAAAAAAAACAGATAAATCAAAAGTTATTGTAGGCCCATCAGAAGCAATGTCAAAATCAAAAAAAAATATCGTTGATCCTGAAAGTATGATTAAAATTTATGGTGCAGACTCTGTGCGTTGGTTTATTTTATCTGACAGCCCACCAGATAAAGACATTCAATGGTCAGATCAAGGAGTCAATGCATCGCATAAATTTTTACAGAAAATTTGGGGGTTGCACTCAAAAATTTCAGGTCGAAAAAATAAGAAATATGAAAAAGAGATTGAAAATCAGATTGAAAGTAAGTTTCATAAACATTTAAGTAAAGTAACGAATTCAATAGAAAATTTTCAAATAAATGTTGCGGTAGCTAACATGCATGAAATTTACAACTTAATTGATAAAAATATCAATAATTTGCTTTCTAATGAATTTTTAAAAAATATCTTAATTGATTTTATGAAAGTGCTTCTTCCCTTCACACCACATATGGCAAGTGAAATCTTAGAAAAAATGGGAGAGTCGAAAGTTGACAAATGGCCTAAGGTCAAAAGTGATTTTATGAAGAATTTATTAATTAAAGTTGCCGTTCAAATAAATGGAAAAACGAGGGAAATAGTTGAGGTCAAGCAAGATTTATCAGAAAAAGAATTGATTAAAAAAAGTAGAGAAAGTGCTAAAATTAATAAACATTTAGAAGGTAAAAATATAAAAAAAGTTATTTACGTAAAAAATAAAATACTGAGTTATTTAACAAATTAAATGAAAAAATATTTATTTTTAATTTTTGCTTTAATTTTTGTAACCGGATGTGGGTACAAAAATATAAATTTACAAACTAATGATAGTTTGTTTATTAATCAGATAAATCTATCTGGAAATAAAAAAATTGGTCGTATTTTAGAAAATGAAATACTTTTAAACTCTTCTAACGAAGGATATGAAAAAGTGAACGTTGATTTATTTGTAAATAAAGAAAAAAAGATTAGTAATAAAAACTCAAGTGGCAAAGTAACTAAATATGAAATCAAAATAACAGCAGATTTAATCATTACAAATCTAAACAACGAAAAAGTTGTTCAAAAAAATTTCACACAAGTTGGTAATTACAATGTTAAATCAAAACACATAGATACAATTAACACCGAAAAAAAGGAGACAAGAAATTTGACCAATCAGATTTCAGAAGAAATATCTAATTATTTTAAAATAAGTTTTATCAATTAATGATAGTTAAAAGTTATATTGCTGAGAAAGATTTAAATGTAATAAAAAAATTTAAATCTATTTTATTTTATGGTGAAAATAGTGGTGCAAAAGACGACTTTAAACAACAAATTTTAAACAAAACAGAAAAAACAGAGATTATTAACATTTTCCAAGATGAAATTTTAAGTAATAAAGAGATACTAAATAGCTTAACCTCCAATGCTTCTCTATTCAGCCAAAAAAAAATAATATTTATTCACGAGGCCTCGGATAAAATATCAAATCCTATTCTTGATTGCTTAGAAGATCTTTCAGAAGATATAAAGATTTTTATTTTTTCTAATATTTTAGAAAAAAAATCCAAATTGCGTAATTTTTTTGAAAAGTCCGATGCTTTTGGAATTATTGCCTGTTACCAAGATACAGAAATAACTTTGAGAAATTATATTAGTACTAAACTTAAAAATTTAAAAGGATTAACACCAGAAATAATTAATCTAATTATTCAGAATTCAAATTTGGATAGGAAAATCATTAAAGACGAAATCAACAAAGTGCAGAATTATTTTATCAAAAAATCTTTAAACAAAGATGATTTAGAAGAGTTACTTAATATAAAAACTAATTCCCATTTCAGCCAATTAGCTGATGCTGCTCTTGTAGGAAATAAAAATGAACTGAATAAGTTAATGGGTGAAATAGAATTTTTACCGGAAGAGACATTTTTATATTTAAATCTTATTACTAATAAAATTTTTAAATTAAAGGATATTAAGCAGAACAGTTTGGATAGTAAAAGTGAAAATCAATTGTTAGAAAAAGTGAAAGGTAAAATTTTTTGGAAAGATAGACCTAATTTCATAGCTCAATTAAAAAAATGGAATAAGGTTAAGTTAGAATCAGCGCTAGAAAGTATCACTGAAACAGAAATAATTCTTAAAAAAAATTCATTTGTAAAAAAAGATATTCTTGTAAAGAACTTATTAATAAAAATTTGCGGCAATGCCTCTAACGCTGTCTGAGTAGTTTTGAAATAAATTCAAATTGTTCTAAATCTTTATAATGTACTGTAATTTTTCCAGAATTATTTTTTTTATTTGTTATATAAACTTTGAGACCGAGGCTCTCTTCAATTTTATTTTGAATCTCGTCAATATTAGAATCAACAGTTTTTATCAACGACAAGGGTCTTTTCTTAGAATTTGTAAAGTTTTCAACTTGTCGAGCACTTAATTTTTTATTAATAATTTCCTCAGCAATTTCAGAAGCTTTAGGTAAACCAACTAATGGACGCGCCTGCCCTGCTGTTAACAATCCATCTTTTAACATTGATATTACGTCCTTGGGTAAAGTTAAAAGTCTCAATGTATTGCTCACGTGACTTCGACTTTTTGACATAAACTGTGCAATTTTCTCATGATCATAACCAAATTCAGTTCTCAATCTCTCATACCCTTTAGCCTCTTCTACGATGTTAAGATCTTGTCTTTGTATGTTTTCAACAATCGCTATCTCCAAAGCTTTATTGTCGTCTAAATCTAAAAGAACAATTGGAACTTCGTGCAGACCAGCTTTTTGGGCTGCCATCCATCTTCTCTCTCCAGCAACAATTTCATATTTTCCAGGATCAGTCTTATCTAATCTAACTGCTATAGGCTGTATAAGTCCGTTTTGTTTTATGGACTCAGAAAGTTCATTTAATTTTGCTTCATCAAAATTAGTTCTAGGTTGATATCTGTTTCTATTAATGTCAGCGATTAGTGCAGTCTTTTGATCATCTGATTTTCCTTTAATATTTTCTTTTACTTCTGAAACGTTTAACTCACCAAATAGGGCGGATAATCCTTTTCCTAATCCTTTTTTTTTTGAACTAATCATGCCGCACTACCTAAATCTTTTTTTGATTGATTAATAAATTCATCAGCTAGATTAAAATAAGATTTACTACCTAAGCAACTTTTATCATAAATTACACATGGCATTCCATGGGATGGTGCCTCCGATAATCTAACGTTTCGAGGAATTACGGTTTGATAAACTTTGTCCTTAAAGAACTTCCTCGCTTCGTCATCTACTTGAGAAGAAAGTTTGTTTCTTTTATCAAACATAGTTAGTAAAATACCTCTGATACTTAAGTTAGGGTTTAAATTTTCTTTAATTCTCTCTATTGTTTTCATCAATTGAGTAATACCCTCAAGGGCAAAAAATTCAGTTTGTAGCGGAACAAGAAGTTCATCTGCAGCTACTAATGACATCACGGTTAGAAGGCTTAGAGATGGGGGACAGTCTAAAAAAATATTTTCATATTTTGAGATAAAATTATTTTCTTTGCTTGTTAAAATTTCCTTTAATAAAAATGCCCTGTTAGAATCATTGGCTGTTTCTACTTCCAAACCTGATAAGTTTACATTTGAAGCTATCAGATCTAAATTTTGAACATTGCTCTGTTGAATAACATTTAATAGTGAAATTTTATCTATTAGAAGCTCATAAACATTTTTTGAACTATCATTATTAATTTTTCCCAAACCGGTAGTTGCGTTTCCTTGCGGATCAAGATCAATTACTAAACATTTTTTTCCTTTTAAAGCTAATGAACTAGCAAGGTTAATTACAGTAGTAGTTTTACCTACTCCGCCTTTTTGATTTATGACTGATATTATTGATTTTTTCATAATCAACTTAACTTTTAGCTATAACAATTTTTGATTCTTTATTTGTTATGCTTTCTTCTAATCTATACTTATGCTTATGTCCTTTAAAAGCATTTTTTATCTGATCCTGTGCATCTTTTCCCTTTAAAATTATTAATTTATGGGGTTTTTTTATTTTTTCACGTGAAATCGCCAATATTTTCGGTAATTTTTTAAAAGCTCTACAAACTACATAATCTCCATCAATATCATGATAATGATAATCATTATCATATATTTTAAAATCTATTTTAAGTTTTTTCTTTATACTAACTAGAAACATGCATTTCACATTAGATTTTTCATATAATTTCACGTGAAACTTGTTATTTTTGTTAAAAATGGAAAGGACAATTCCAGGTAAACCTGCACCTGTTCCTAGATCAATCAAAGAACCTTGTTCATTAAAATTAATAAACTTTACTAATTGAGCTGAATCAAGAATATGTCTATGCCAAACTGTTTTTTCTGTATTTTTAGAGATTAAGTTGTATTTCTTGTTGAATAATAAAAGCTCTTTTACATATATTTCGAGTTTTGAAATATCTTCTTCCTTAAAATCGAGTTTTTTGACTAAATAATTCTTAACGTCAGAATCATGCATCAAGCTGAAAACTTATATTTGTGCTTTTTAATGTATCCTAACAAAATAATTGCAGCAGCAGGAGTAACTCCATCGATTCTGAGTGCTTGTCCTAATGTCGTTGGCCTAATAGTCATGAGCTTAGACTTAATTTCATTAGAAAGACCGCTTAGAGAACTATAGTCTATCGACTTAGGTATAGCTAAACCCTCGTCCTTTTTAAAAGCTTCTATGTCATGAGACTGTCTTTTTAGGTATCCAGAGTAGTGAGCGTCGATTTCAACCTGCTTATCAATATAATGTTCATATTGTGGTATTTTGCCCCATATTGAACGAATTTTATCTAGGTTTACATTTTTCATTCCTAAAATTTCCAAAGCAGATCTCCTGACCCCATCTTGTGAAACTTTGATTGAATAAGATAAAGCTTCTGAGGGTGTAATAAAATTTTGTTTTAAGAAGTCAATAATTTGAAATAATTTTTTTTGTTTCGTAAAAAAAATATTTTTTCTAGATTTGTTTACTAAACCAATTTTAATACCTAATGGACTTAATCTTTGATCTGCGTTATCTGCTCGCAAAGTTAATCTATATTCTGCTCTGGATGTAAACATTCTATATGGTTCGGTAACGCCTTTTATAATTAGATCGTCAATCATTACACCAATATAAGATGTAGATCGGTCTAATATAAAACTTTTCTCTTTTTTAATTTTTAGTGCTGCGTTAACTCCAGCCATTAAACCTTGGGCAGCAGCCTCTTCATAGCCTGTCGTGCCATTAATTTGACCTGCTAAAAATAAGGATTTGATTTTTTTTGTCTCTAATGTTGCATTTAATTCTCTAGGATCGACATAATCGTACTCGATTGCATATCCAGCCCTTTCCATTTTAACGTGTTCTAAACCCTTAATTTTACTAAGTATTTTGAGCTGAACCTCTTCTGGGAGAGAGGTAGAAATACCATTTGGGTAAACAGTACTGACCTTTAATCCTTCAGGCTCTAAAAAAATTTGATGCCTCTGCTTTTCTTTGAACTTAACTATTTTGTCTTCGATAGATGGACAATAACGAGGTCCAACACCTTTAATATTACCTGAATACATAGCACTTCTAGAAATATTATCACTTATAATTTTATGAACATCATTATTTGTGTAAGTCATCCCGCATTTAATCTGCTGGTTTTCAATCTTATTAGTTAAGAAAGAAAAATAGTGGTGATCATCATCTGCGGGTTGCATTTCTAAATCATCATAATTAATTGTATCTCCATCTAATCTAGGAGGTGTTCCAGTTTTTAATCTTCCAATCTGCATTTTAAATTTTGCTAATTGTTCACTCAAACCAGTTGATGATTTTTCTTCATATCGACCCGCTGGTATCTGTGTTTCACCTATATGTATTAAACCATTTAAAAAGGTTCCCGTCGTAAGTATTAACTCTTTAGTTCTTACCTCCTTGCCGCTCTGACAAAAAAACCCTATGATCTTATTACCCTCAAATATGAATTTGACTACTGGATCTGCTATTACTTCTAAATTTTTATAATTTAGTAAAATTTTTTGCATATACTCCTTATAAAGGGCTCTATCTGATTGAGTCCTTGGTCCTTGCACCGCCGGACCACGACTTCTATTTAATAATCTAAATTGAATACCTGATTTGTCAGCTACGACACCCATCACACCATCTAAAGCGTCTATTTCTCGAACAAGATGTCCTTTTCCCAACCCGCCTATAGCTGGGTTACATGACATTTCACCTATTGTCTCGATTTTATGCGTAAAAAGAGCAGTGTTTACGCCCATTCTAGCGGAAGCTGCTGCAGCCTCACATCCAGCATGTCCACCTCCTATAACCGCTACATCATAGCTTTGTTTTGTCATATTAAGACTGTAAACGTCTAAATTAAGAATACAAGAGGTATTTTATTTGCCTATACAGAAGTCGTTGAATATAGATCCAAGTATTTCTTCCACATCAACCTTGCCAATGATGCTTCCTAAGTGTCTTGTAGCCATTCTTAGGTCCTCAGCAGCTAATTCTAAATCTTTATTTTGATCTTTCTTTAGAAACTTATCTATCTCTTTCAAACACTCGTTCAGCTTAACTCTATGTCTCTCTCTAGTAATCAAAGCGCTATTATTAGATGAAAATTTTTTACTTAACCTAACTTTTATCAAATTTATTAATTTATCTATATTTTTATTACTTTTTACTGAACCTAAAACAGTGTCAGCATCAAATTTATGATTTTGTTTAACTGAAACATCTGATTTATTTAAAAAAATAATAGAATCTTTATTAATCATATTCTGTATTTTTTTGTTAATTTTTTTTGATGAATTGTCAATTACTACGATATTTAAATCTGCTTCTTTTGATTTACCTAGAGCTAGAGAAATACCTTTTTTTTCTATCTCATTTTTCGCATCTCTAATACCTGCAGTGTCTGCAAGAATTACTGGATAACCATCTAAATTTAAAAAAGTTTCTATGACATCCCTTGTGGTTCCGGCTTCATCAGAAACAATTGCCACTTCCCTCTTCGAAAGTAAGTTTAATAAAGATGATTTTCCAGCATTTACTTCCCCTGTAATTGAAACTCTAAAACCATCTCTAATTTTTTCTCCAACCTTATTATCTTCAATAATTCTAGTTATTTCTTTGTAGATTTCTTTTATTGATTTGTGAGCGTCTTTTAATACTTGATCAGGAAGATCTTCTTCAGCAAAATCAATTTTGGCTTCTATAAAAGCGAGGGATTTTATTATTTTTTCTCTCAAATTATTATAATAATTTGATGCGTTACCCTGAACTAATTTTATTGCTTGTTGTCTTTGTAATTCTGTCTCGGAATGGATAAGATCCCCTATACTTTCTGCTTTTAACAAATCGATTTTATCGTTTTGAAATGC
>MDTD01072326.1_pt1 | contig 15542 bp, 16 predicted proteins | sample 811221 | NCBI WGS metagenome assembly MDTD01 (sample SAMN05326646, study PRJNA326480) | marine metagenome | isolation source: seawater | place: Pacific Ocean: South West | collected 2011
GCCAGCCGCGATGTAGAACGCCGGCGCGGCGATGGCGCCGATCAGGAAGGCGATCTGCCAGCCATTCCCCTTTGCGTAAGGCGGGAGGATCCCGCCGAGAATGCCGGTCATGCCGGCAATGCGCCCGTTGAATGCCATCAGCATCACCGCCGACAATCCGATCAGGACGCCGCCGAAAAGCGATTGATAGGGCGTGAAATCCGTTTCCATGCGATTTCCCTCCAGGGTGTCTTTTTTCCGGGCCGCTTGTTTTTCGCTGCTCTGATTGCTATATATGTGCAAATGTTCATATATGCAAGATAGAAGATGTGAGCGATGACGACACAAGTCAAGGGCCATGAGATGCAGATGGATATCGGCGAGATCGAGAAGTCGGCGGAGGATGCCGCGGGCCTGCTGGCGGTGATGGCCAATTCCAATCGCCTGATGATCCTGTGCCATCTGATGAACGGGGAGATGGCGGTGCAGCCGCTGGCCGATGCCGTGGGCATGACCCAGTCGGCCCTGTCCCAGCAGCTTTCCAAGCTGAGGGCGCTGAAGCTCGTCTCCACCCGGCGCGACGGCCGGACGATCTTCTACTCGGTCACGTCCGACAAGGTCTGCCGGGTCCTGGAGACGCTCTACGACATCTATTGCGCGCCCCGGAAGGCCGGCCAGAACAGCGAAGCCGCCGCGGTTTGACGCCGCGACGGCTTGTCTTTCCTGCGGGTCTTCCCCTGCCTCAGGCCGCTTCGAACAGACCGCCCTGCGCCGTCAGCTTCGCCAGGTGATGGTCGGTGTCGCCGAACAGGATGTCGATCATCGTGATGCGCTTGAAATAGTGCCCGATGGCATACTCCATCGTCATGCCCACACCGCCGTGAAGCTGGATGGCGTTCTCGCCGGCCAGCCGTCCGCCGCGCCCGATCTCCGCCTTGGCCGCGGAGATGGCGCGTCCGCGTTCGCGGGCGTCGTCGCTGTCGGCCATCATCGTCGCATACATGGTGATGGAACGGGCCTGTTCCAGCGCGATGAACATGTCCACCGCGGCATGCTGCAGCACCTGGAACTTCGCGATCTCGACGCCGAACTGCTTGCGCGTCTTGAGATACTCGACCGTCAGCTTTTCCATGGTTTCCATGATGCCGACAGCTTCGGCGCACAGCGCCGCGATGGCCTGGTCGGTCACCTTGGCGATCAGCGGAAAAGCGCCGCCCTCCGGTCCGAACAGCCGTGACGCATCCACCGTGACGTTTTCCAGCGTCACTTCCGCCGCCCGCGTTCCGTCCTGCAGCCGGTAGCCGCGCCGCGAAAGCCCGGCCGCGTCCGTGTCGACAAGGAAGACGCAGAGGCCGTCCTCGTCACGCACGTTGCCGGAAATGCGTGCGCTGACAAGGATCTTGTCGGCACTATCGCCGTTGAGGACGATGCTCTTGGCGCCGTTGAGCACATAGACATCACCCTGCTTCGTCGCCGTGGTTTCCACATGGGCGAGATCGTATCGCGCATGGCGCTCGACATGGGCGAAGGCCAGTTTCAGCGAACCGTCCGCAATGGCAGGCACCAGTTCGCCGCGCTGGGCGTCGCTGCCGCCCTCGCGCACGAAGCCGCCGCCGAGGACCACAGTGGCGAACCATGGCTCCAGCACCAGCGCGCGGCCGAAGCTTTCCATCACCAGCATGATGTCTTCGGCCCCGCCGCCCAGGCCGCCATCGGCCTCCGCGAAGGGCAGCATCATCAGCCCCATTTCGGCATAGCGTTCCCACATGGCCTGGCTGTAGCCCTCCGGCTCGGCCATGTGCTTCCTGCGGCTCTCGAAGCCGTATTCGTTGGCGAGCATCCGGTCGAGCCCGTCCTTGAGCATGGATTGCTCTTCACTCAGGTCAAAGTCCATTGTCCGTGTCCTGTCAGGGTCTCAAAGCCCCAGCACCGCCTTGGCGATGATGTTCTTCTGGATCTCGTTCGAGCCGCCATAGATCGAAACCTTGCGGTTGTTGAAATAGGACGGCGCGGCGTGGGCGGCGTAGTCCGGCCCCACCGGCGGTTCGTTCCACCCATCGCCCGTGTCGTGCTGCATCGGCATGGCATAGGGTCCCATCACCTCCATCAGGAGATGCGTGGTCGCCTGCTGGATCTGCGATCCCTTGATCTTGAGGATCGAGGAGGCCGGATCCGGCTTGCCGGTATTGCCGCGCTTGGCTTCGGCGGCGACGACGCGAAGCTGCGTCATTTCCAGCGCCTTGAGATCGATCTCCACCGAGACGAGCTTTTCCAGGAAACGCATGTCCTCGATCAGCGGCCGCCCGCCCGACATTTCCTTGCCCGCCAGTTCGCGGATGCGCGCGATCCGCTGCTTCGACATGCCGATGCGCGCGATGTTGGTGCGCTCGTTGCCGAGCAGGAACTTGGCGTAGTCCCAGCCCTTGTTTTCCTCGCCGACGAGGTTTTCCACCGGCACCTTCACATCGGTGAAGAACACCTCGTTGATCTCGCGCCCGCCGTCGATGGTCACGATCGGCCGCACCTCGATGCCCGGCGTCTTCATGTCGATCAGCAGGAAGGAAATGCCCTCCTGCTTCTTGGCCTGCGTGTCGGTGCGCACCAGGCAGAAGATCCAGTCGGCATATTGCGCCAGCGTCGTCCAGGTCTTCTGGCCGTTGACGATGTAATGGTCGCCGTCACGCACGGCCCGCGTCTTCAGCGATGCAAGGTCGGAGCCGGCGCCGGGCTCGGAAAAGCCCTGGCACCACCAGTCGTCCAGATTGGCGATACGCGGCAGGAAATGCTTCTTCTGCGCCTCGTTGCCGAACGTGTAGATCACCGGGCCGACCATGTTCACGCCGAAGGCCAGCGGCGCCGGGCAGGGGAATTTCTGCAGCTCTTCCAGGAAGATGTACTGCTTCATCGGGTCCCAGCCCGTGCCGCCCCATTCCACCGGCCAGTGCGGCACGGCCCAGCCCTTCTCGTTCAGGATGCGCGTCCAGCGCACCAGCCCTTCCTTGTCGGGATATTCGCCATGGATCATGGCCTCGTGAATGTCCCTGGGCAGCGCCTCGCGGAAAAAGGCGCGCACCTCCTCGCGAAAGGCGTTTTCCTCGTCGGTAAAGCGAAGGTCCATCGCCGACTCTCCTCAAACGATCTCGAACAGGCCGGCAGCACCCATGCCGCCGCCAATGCACATGGTCACCACCGCATATTTCACGCCGCGCCGCTTGCCCTCGATCAGGGCGTGACCGGCAAGGCGCGATCCGCTCATGCCGTAGGGATGGCCGACCGAGATGGCCCCGCCATTGACGTTCAGCTTCGCCGGGTCGATGCCCAGCTTGTCGCGGCAATAGATCACCTGCACGGCGAAAGCCTCGTTCAACTCCCACAGGCCGATGTCGTCGACACTCAGCCCGTGGCGCTTGAGCAGGCGCGGCACCGCGAAGACCGGGCCGATGCCCATTTCGTCGGGCTCGCAGCCGGCCACGTTGAAGCCGCGCAGGATGCCCAGCGGCGTCAGGCCCTTCTGCTCGGCGAATTTCGACGAGACCATCACGTTGGCCGAAGCGCCGTCGGAAAGCTGCGAGGCGTTGCCGGCAGTGATCGTGCCGCCTTCATAGACCGGCTTCAGCCCGGCCAGGCCTTCTGCGGTTGTTTCCGGGCGCGGGCCCTCGTCATGGGCGATCTCCACCTCCCGGTGGCTGACTTCCTTCGTCTGCTTGTCGATGACAGCCATGGTGGCCTTGATCGGCGCGATCTCGGCGTCGAAACGGCCGGCCTCGCGCGCCGCCGCCGTGCGGCGCTGGCTTTCCAGGCCGTATTCGTCCATCTGTTCGCGCGAAATGCCGTAGCGCTTGCCCACGATTTCCGCCGTGTCGATCATCGGCAGGTAGACCTCCGGCTTGACCGCCATGAGGTTGTCGTCCTTGAGCATGTAGGTGTTGCGCTTGTCGTTCTGCACGAGGCTGATCGATTCCAGCCCGCCCGCGATCCCGGCCTCCACGCCGTCATTGCGGATGGCGTTGGCCAGCAGGGCCATGGACTGCAGGCCGGACGAGCACTGCCGGTCGATGGTGGTGCCCGCGACCGAGACAGGCAGGCCCGCCGTCAGCAGCGCGCGCCGCGCCACGTTCAGGCCCGTCGCGCCTTCCTGCATGGCGCAGCCCATGATCACGTCCTCGATCTGCCCGCCTTCCAGTCCGGACCGCTCCAGCGCGTGGCGGATGGCATGGCCGCCCAGCGTCGCGCCGGGCGTGTTGTTCAGCCCGCCGCGATAGGCCTTGCCGATGGGCGTGCGGGCGGTGGATACGATGACGGCGTCAACCATGGTTTTCTCCCTTGGGGTCGTTGAGGGCGGCGCGCGCCTGTGCGGCCGCCTCGCGTTTGAGATCGATTTTCGAAAGCTTGCCCACCGGCGTTCGCGGCAGGGCATCGCGGATTTCCAGCGCCCGCGGCATTTCATGCGGCCCGAGGCGTTCTTTCAGATGCGCCTGCAATACCTCCAGGGTCAGGTCCGGCGCGCCCTCGCGCAGTTTCACATAGGCCTTGGCACTCTCGCCGCGATAGCCGTCCGGCACGCCGATCACCAGCGCCTCTTCCACGTCCGGATGCGTGTAGATCGCCTGTTCGATCATCTGCGGATAGACGTTGAAGCCGCCGGAAATGATCATGTCTTTCTTGCGGTCGACAATGGTGAAGAAGCCGTCCTCGTCCATGAAGCCGATGTCGCCGGTCAGGAACCAACCGTCCGCGAAACTCGCCTGCGTTTCTTCCGGCCGGTTCCAGTAGCCGGACGTGACATTGTTGCCGCGGATCGCCAGTTCGCCGGTCTCGCCCTGCGGGAGTTCACGCGCAGGGTCGGAAAGGTCGACGACGCGCAGGAAGCAGCCGGGCAGGGGAATGCCGATCGTGCCCGCCTTTTGCGGCCAGCCGCGCGGCAGGTTGGTGCCAGCCGGCGACGTTTCGCTCATGCCCCAGCCGCCGAGAAGCTCCAGACCGGTCTTCGACGTGAACCGGTGCGCCACTTCCACCGGCATGGGCGCGCCGCCCGACGCGGCCAGCGTCAGTGCGGAGAGATCGCGTTTCTCGAAGCCGGGCGTCTGCGTCATGGCGATCCACATGGTCGGCACGCCCGGCAGGACATTGGCCCCGGCCTCGATCTCGTCAAGGGCCGCCACCGGGTCGAAGCGGGTGCGCAGCAGGCAGGTGTTTCCGCCCTTCAGGCTGCGCAGCAGGACCGCCGACAGGCCGTAGATGTGGAACAGCGGCAGGTAGACCAGCACGCTCTCACCCTCCGGCCGGGTCAGTCCCCAGATGTCGTACCATGCAGTATAGGAGGACACCGCGCCGGAAATGTTGCGGTGTGTCAGCATGGCCGCCTTGGGCATGCCGGTCGTCCCGCCGGTATATTGCAGCAGGGCGAGATCGTCGATGTCCGTCGCCACTTCGGGCGGGTCGCCCGCGCCGGCGATGAAGTCGTCGTAAGTGGTGATGGCCGGTCCTGCCGGCATGGCGCCCGTGTCGCCGCTTGGCCCCCAGGCGGCATCGTCGAACACCACCACCCGGTCCACGAGCCCCTTTTCGGCCAGCAGGGCAGCCCCGGTGGCCAGCGCACCGAAATTGGTGGTCACCAGAATGCGCGCACCGGAATCGGTGAGCTTGTGCGCCAGCACAGCCGGCGCATCGAGCGGAGAGAGGTGGACAACCACCGCGCCGGTCTTCATCAGGCCGAAGAAGCTCACGGGATGGGCCGGCGTGTTGGGCAGCAGCACGGCGACGCGATCGCCCTTCCTGACGCCCGCGCGCGCAAGACCGGCGGCGGCCTCAACCGCCATCCGGTCAAGTTCGCCAAAGGTGATTGCCCGCCCCCTGAATTCCAGCGCGGTTCGGCCCGGATGGTCGCTCGCCCCGTCTTCCAGGATCGACTGGATGGGAAACAGTGACAGCGCGCCGGGGTCCGGGAGGCGTCCTCCCGGATAGACCTTTTCCCAGGGCCAGCCGCCGGCTGGCGGGGCGGGCAATGGCGTCATGCGGCGTCCTTGAAGCGCTTGCCTTCGGCCGCCAGCCTGCGCAACAGCGGCGAGACCTCGAACACCGGATTGCCGGTGCGGCCATGCCAGTGGTCGAGCCGTTCGACGATGGTCTCGAGGCCGACCGTCTCGGCCCAGTGCATGGGCCCGCCCTTGCCCACCGGGAAGCCGTAGCCGTAGATCCAGACGACATCGATGTCGGAGGCGCGCTGTGCGATGCCTTCCTCCAGGATCTTCGCGCCTTCGTTGATCATCGGATAGATCGTCCGTTCGATGATCTCGTCGTCTGAAATGTCGCGCCGGTTCACGCCCTGCGCGGCAGCCGTGTCGAGGATCAGCTTTTCCACCCATTCGTCGGGCAGCGGCGTGCGTCCGTCCTCGTAGCGGTACCAGCCTGCACCGGTCTTCTGACCGTAGCGCCCGGCCTCGCACAGCGGATCACCCAATGCAGCGGTCTTGCCGAGCGACTTGCGCGTGCGCCAGCCGATGTCGTTGCCGGCCAGGTCGTACATCTGGAACGGACCCATCGGCCAGCCGAAGTCGCGGAACGCCTTGTCCACCGTTTCCGGCATGGCCCCTTCCAGCAGCAGCGCCTCCGACTGCGCCGAACGCGCCGCCAGCATGCGGTTGCCGACGAAACCGTGGCACACGCCCACGACCACCGGCACCTTTTTTGCCTTCTTGCCCACCGCCATGGCGGTGGCCAGCACGTCCGGCGCTGTCTTCTCGCCGCGCACGATCTCCAGCAGCTTCATGACATTGGCCGGCGAGAAGAAGTGCATGCCGACCACGTCCTGCGGGCGGTTGGTGTAGGAGGCGATCTGGTCCACGTCGAGATAGGAGGTGTTGGAGGCCAGCACCGCGCCGGGCTTGGCGATCTCGTCCAGTTTCCTGAACACCTGTTCCTTGACGCCCATTTCCTCGAAGACCGCCTCGATGATGATGTCGCAATCGGCAAGGTCGTCATAGGAAGTCGTCGGCGTGAACAGCGCCATGCGCTTGTCCACGTCCGCAGCCGTCATCGAGCCGCGCTTGACGGAAATGCCGTAATTGTTGCGGATGCGTTCCAGGCCCTTGTCCAGCGGTTCCTGCGCCATTTCCAGGATTGTCACCGGGATGCCGCCATTGACCAGCGACATGGCAATGCCGCCGCCCATCGTGCCCGCGCCGATGACGCCGGCCTTCTTCACCGCGCGCGGCTTCACGTCCTTCGTCACGCCGGCCACCTTGCCGGCTTCCCGCTCGGCGAAGAAGAGGTGGCGCTGGGCGCGCGACTGGTCCGAATCGAGCAGCTTGAGGAAGATCTTCAGTTCTTCCGCATAGCCCTCATCGAAGGTCATGGTGATCGAATTGCGCACCGACTGGGCGCAGGCGAGCGGGGCATCCAGCCCGCGCGCCTTCTTCGTCACGTCCTTCACCAGCGCGTCGAAGCCGGAGATGTCGGCGCGCGCGGCGGCGATCTTGTCCTCCCGGTCGCGCGGCAGCGGCGGGTGCTTGCCGTCCTGGATGGCCTTGCGCAGGAAATCGACCGCACCGGCGGTCAGGTCCTCATCCTCGACGAGCGCGTCGACCAGGCCGTCCGCCAGGCATTCCTTCGCCGGCATGAAACGCCCGGCGACGATTGCCTCCAGGGCCTTTTGCGGGCCGATGACGCGCGGCAGGCGCTGCGTGCCGCCCGCACCGGGGATGAGGCCGAGCTTGACCTCGGGCAGGCCGCACATGGCCTGCGGGACAGCCACGCGGTAGCGGCATCCGAGCGCCAGTTCCAGCCCGCCGCCCAGCGCCGTGCCGTGGATGGCAGCCACCGTCGGCTTGTTGCCATAGCTCTCCAGCGTGGCGATCAGGTCCAGCAGGCTGGGCTCCAGGCGCGGTCCGCCGAATTCGGAAATGTCTGCGCCGGCCACGAATGTCCGTCCCGCGCAGGCCAGCACGACTCCCTTGACGGAATCGTCGTCGCGCAATGCGATCAGCGCCTCGTTGAGCGGCTTGCGCATGGCGTGGCTGAGCGCGTTGACGGGCGGGTTGTCGATGGTGACGATCGCGATCTCCTGATCGCGCGTGACGGTTACGATGTCGCTCATAAGTCCTCCGGGAGAGACGGTCTGGTTGTTTTTTGCGGCGCTCAGGCGCCGCCGGGTTCTGAAAGGAAGTCGCCGATCAGGCGCGCGGTCGCCTCCGGCTGTTCGGCGCAGGGAATGTGGCCCGCGCCGGGAATGGCCTCGAAACGCGCGCCGGAAATCGTGCGCGCCATCGCCTGCACGAGTGCTGGCGGGGTCGAGCCGTCCTCGGCGCCCACGAGCGCCAGCACCGGCAGGTCGAGGGCTGCGGTTGAAGCCGTCAGGTCCGCATCGCGCAGCGCCGCGCAGGTGGCGACATAGCCGTCGGCCGGCGTGCGGGTGAGCATGGTCTTCATGCCCGTGAACAGCGGATTGTCTTCGCGCCGAAAGTCCGCCGTGAACCACTTCTCCATCACACCGTCGGCAAGCGCCGCGATGCCGCCGGCTTCGACCGTCGCGATGCGCTGGTTCCAACTGTCCGTGTCGCCGATCTTGGCCGCGGTGCCGATCAGCACCAGGCGGTCCACGAGGGCAGGGCGCGCTGCCGCGACGGCCTGCGCGATCATGCCGCCCACTGACAGCCCGCAGACATGCGCGCGTGCGATGTCGAGATGCGCCAGAAGGGCGATGAGGTCGCCGGCATGGTCCTCGATCCGGGAGGGCCCCGGCACGGCTTCAGAAAGCCCATGGCCGCGCTTGTCATGGCGGACCATGCGGAAGCGGCCGGAAAGCGCCTCCACGACGCCGTCCCAGATGCGGAAATCGGTGCCCAGCGAATTGGCGAAGACGAGGACCGGCAGGTTGGTCTCGCCCGTGTCGCCATAGTGTATCGCCACGCCATTGACGCGTGCGAACCTCATTCCCGGCTCCTCCTTGCTCCGGACATACTACCGAGTATGTTGGAATTTCCGTGGCGGGTCAATCACCATGGCCGACAGAAGCTCACGAAAACAAATTCAAACAATTGAATGTTTGTGCCGAACGTGCTTTCCTGCCGGAAACAGAACCGTTTTCAGGGAGGAAATCATGCGCCGTGACGCCAAGGTCATCGCCGATCGTTTCAGTCTGACCCGCCGGCAGACGCTCATGCTTGGCAGCGCCGGACTGGCCGCGCTCGCCCTTGGCCTGTCTGCGCGCCAGGCCCGCGCCGTGGGCAATGTCACGCTCGGCGACGCCGAGGTGACGATCGTTTCCGATGGCACGCTGACCCTGCCGCTTTCCTTCATCGCTCCGGACGTGCCAGCCGCGGAACTGGAAGCCCTGCTGAAGGCAAACGGCTTGGCCACCGACGCCATCACGCCCGATTGCAATGTCACCTTCTTCCGGTCCGGCGACCGTCTGGCCATCTTCGATGTCGGGTCCGGCGCGAATTTCATGCCCACCGCCGGAGACCTGCTGGCCAACATGGAGGAAGCCGGCATCGATCCCACCGAGGTGACGGATGTCATCTTCACCCATGCCCATCCGGACCACTTGTGGGGCCTTGTCGACGATTTCGACGAACTCGTCTTCCCCGACGCCAATTACTACATGGGGCAGGCGGAATGGGACTACTGGCGGGCCGATGACACGCTGGACAACATGCCGGAAGAGCGCAAGTCCTTCGTGGTCGGCGCGCAGAACCGGCTGGCCTTCCTGGAAGACCGCATCAACCTCATCAAGCCCGGCGACGAGGTTGTGCCGGGTGTTGAGGCCGTCGACACGTCCGGCCATACGCCGGGACACATCTCCTACATGCTGCATTCGGGTTCGGACTCGATGCTGGTCATCGGTGACGCCATCTCCAACGCCGTCATTTCCTTTGCCCATCCGGAATGGCCGTCGGGCAGCGACCATGATCCGCAGAAGGGGATCGAGACGCGCACGGCCCTGATCGACAGGCTCGCCGCCGACAAGTCGCGCATCATCGGCTATCACCTGCCGCATCCGGGCCAGGGCACGGTGGAAAAGGACGGCGCGGCCTACCGCTTCGTCGCGGGCTGACGCCGGTATGTGATCGGCCAGTGCGTCCGGAAGACTATTCCGCCGGGTCGTGTCCGGTCCGGCGGAACGCGGCCAGCAGCGAGCCCTCCAGCAGCCAGGCCAGGCCCATGCGCGCGCCAAGCGCGATAGACGCCATGACGACTGGCGCGGAAATGGCCAGTGTCGAAACCGCCGTCACGCCCTGTCCGATGGTGCAGCCCATGGCGAAGACCCCGCCGGTGCCCATGAGGAAGCCGCCCGCCAGGTGGCGCGACAACTCACGGGCGTCGTCGCACGCTTCCCAGCGCATGTCGTCGGCAAGCCACGCACAGAGTGCCGCCCCGAAGACCACCCCGATCATCAGGCCCACGCCGTAATCAGGTATGACCCCGGTAAAGGTCGCGAAATGCATGAGCGTGTCGCCGACCGGCACGACGAATGATCCGGCCTCGATCTGTACCGGCTCGAATGCGTGAATGGCCGCCGTCGAGGTTGCCCACCAGCCGAAGGCGACCGACAGCCCGATGACGATGCCCGACAGGATGCGTGCCCGGTTGCCCCGGAACGCCCGGTCGCGGAACGCCCAGACCAGCAGGCCGAGCGCAGCCGCAACAGCCGTCGCGACGGTCAGGTCGGCGCCGGTGTGAACGGAGAGCAGGTCACCGAGCGACTGGCTGCCGGCAGGCGACAGGTCGATGGCAAGGTTGTCCACGACCTGGACACGCAACTGCGCGATCAGTCCCTTCTGTGCCGCCAGCGCCGACAGGCCCAGCACGATCAGCACGACCACCGAGCGCAGGCTCCCGCCGCCCGCCCGCACCAGCGCGCCGAAACCGCAAGTGCCCACCAGCGCCATCCCGAAGCCGAAGGCCAGGCCGCCGATGATCGCTCCCGTCAGGCCGAACAGCGGCGAGAGATAGAAGGTGCCGGAAATATCGGCGAGATCGGCATGGACCATCGTCTGGGTCGCGATCAGCGCCACCGCGGCTGCCAGGATCCAGCTTGAAAGACCGGTGGAATCACCCGCGTACCAGTGCCGTTCCAGTGCGGACAATGTGCAGAAATGCGTTCGCCTGGCCGCATAACCCATCACGATACCGGCCAGCAGCCCGGCAACAGGCAGGAACCATGGCGATTCCGCAAGCTGCTCCATCAGCATTTCCTCCGGGCGGCCCTTTCCCTTGACGGATGCGGGACAGCCTCGTTGTTGTTGGCATGATCCTACCTGCCACAATGGCAGAGTTCAATTGGCAGGGAGGCGAAGGCGATGCAGCGGCTCCCGTCCGCAAGACGCCGCTGCCCGGGCGTCGGAGAACAAATGCAAAGGCCGGCGCAAGGCCGGCCCTGAAATCGGGTTTGAAGCGTTTGCCGCTACTCCGCGGCGTTTGCCTCGCTGCCGCGCACGGGCGCGCAGAACAACCCGTAAAGCGTCTCGATGACCGGCGCCACTTCCGCGCTCGCAAGCGAATAGTAGATCATGCGCCCCTCGCGGCGGGTCTCGACCAGCTGGTCGAAGCGCAACCGCGCAAGTTGCTGCGAGACGGCGGCCTGCGGCATGTCCATGATCGTTTCCAGTTCCGAAACGGACTTCTCGCCTTCCGCCAGCAGGCACAGGATCAGCAGCCGGCTTTCATGGCTCAGCGCCTTCAGGAGGTCGCTCGCCTTGCGCGCCTGCGCGATGAGCACGTTCATGTCCTCAGGGGCGGACGGATCGAATTTCGGAAGTGCCATGGTCTCAAATCCCCGCAATCCGGGCTCCAACGACGGTTGCCGTGATATTCAAACATTTTCATCCTAGCATGCTGCACTGCAAAAAATCAATCGCGCGACAGCTTGCCGATCAGTTCACCGGCCAGATACCAGAAAAACTCGTCACCCGGATAGCCCCTGATCCGGCCGATCTCCTTGCCGTCGTCGATCAGCACGAAGGTCGGCGTGAACCGTTCGCGCGCCACGAAGCCGATATCGTCCGGCCATGGCTTCGTGATGTCCACGCGGCGAAGCGGTGCCGCCTGTCCTTCCCTGGTCTTTGGCCATGCCGGGGCGATCTCGGCATTGAAACGCGCGCACCAGGCGCATCCGGGCGCCTCCAGCATCAGCATTTGAGCTGCCGATGCGGGCAGCGCGGAAAGGGCGAGAAGGCCGATGGCGGCCATGGTGACGATGGATTTCACGGGCAGACCTCATTTTGACATTGCAACATATAGTTTTTTCCGCATACATTCCAGCCCTCATCCGCCGTCAAGGATGGCTGCGACGACGCGGCGCGGATGAGGGGAGGAACCATGCTGGATGTCAGTTTGTGGGGCGCGCTGGTGGCAGGAATCCTGTCATTCGTCTCGCCCTGTGTGTTGCCGATCGTGCCGCCCTACCTGGCCTGGCTTGCCGGCCTGAGTTTCGAGGAACTGCAGGCCAGCGAGACCCTGTCGGGCCGTTCGCGCAAGATCGTCATGGCGGCTGTCGCCTTCGTTCTCGGGTTCTCCACGGTCTTCATCATGCTTGGCGCGACCGCCTCGATCTTCGGCCAGGCCATGCGCGAGGCGCTTGCATGGTCGATCCGGATCGGTCCGCTCGACATCAACGTGCTGGCAGCCGTGGCCGGTCTCGTCATCCTCGTCATGGGCCTCCATTTCCTGGGCGTTTTCCGCATCGGGCTTCTCTACCGCGAGGCGCGGGTCCAGGTCGACCGCAAGCCCGCCGGCCTCGTCGGCGCTTATGTCATCGGTCTCGCCTTCGCCTTCGGCTGGACCCCTTGCGTCGGGCCGGTCCTTGCCGCCATCCTGTTCGTCGCCGGCACCGAGGATACCGCCGCGCGCGGCGCCATGCTGCTTGGCGCCTACTCGCTCGGCATTGGCGTGCCGTTCGTTCTCGCGGCCGTCTTTGCCAGCCGGTTCATCGGCGCGGCGCAACGCTTCAAGCGCCACATGCACAAGGTCGAGATGGCCATGGGAGGACTTCTGGTGATAACCGGCATATTGTTCATCACCGGCCAGATGTCGCGCATCGCCCAGTGGCTGATCGACACGTTCCCGGCATTCCAGACCATTGGTTGAGGAGAAAGAGCATGATTCGCCTGTTTGCCCTGATCGCCATGTTGCTGTTCCCCGCCGCGCTTCACGCCGCCGAGATCGGCGATGACGGCCTGCACAAGCAGGCATGGTTTGCCAACACCTTCCGCGATGTGGCGGAGGACATGGAAGCCGCTGCCGCTGACGGAAAACGCCTTGCCATCGTCTTCGAGCAGCGTGGCTGCATCTATTGCCGCGCGATGCATGAGAAGATCCTGTCAGATCCGGAAGTGTCCGACTACATCAAGGCCAATTACATGGTCGTGCAGTACAACATGTTCGGCGACACGGAAGTCACCGACCTGGACGGCGAGGAGCTTTCCGAGAAGAACGCGGCGCGCAAGTGGGGCTTCGTCTTCACGCCGACCATCGTCTTCCTGCCGGAAGAGGTGCCGGAGGGCGAAACGACCGTTGCCAAGGCCGCTGTCGCGATCATGCCCGGCGCCTTCGGGAAGCTGACCTTCCTGAACATGTTCCGCTGGGTCCGCGAGAAGGGATATGAGGGCGAGGAGCACTTCCAGAAATATCACGCCCGCATTATCAATGAACTGCGTGCGGCAGGGCGTCTTGAAAGTGAATGAGCAGCGCATGCCGCAAATCATGCCCTACGAATGACATATATTAAAATTCATATCCATGCATTGAAAGCGGACGTGACTGGCGCTATGGTGCCGGACTGAAGAGAAGGGGGAGGCGGACCAAACCGCCTGCCGGAAGAGCGGAGGAGACATGAACCCGATGAAACTGGGCACAGGACTGGTGGCACTTGCGGCGGCTCTGGCCGTCGCCACGAGTGTCGGCGCTGCGGAGGTCGCGCCGGATGCTGTCGAATTTACCGATGACGGCGTGATGGCGTCGCTGACGGGCCAGCCGGGAGATCCGGCCGCCGGCGCCGATGCGTTCAAGAATCGCAGGCTCGGCAATTGCCTTGCGTGCCACGCCAACAAGGACATGGAGAAAGAGCTTTTCCATGGTGATGTCGGTCCGGCGCTGGACGGCGTCGCCGACCGCTGGAGCGAAGCCGAACTGCGCGCCATCATCGTCAATTCGAAGAAGATCTTCAGCGACGAGACGGTCATGCCCGGCTTCTATTCGCTGGAGGTGGGCAAGGACCCTGCCGAGGACTTTGTCGGCAAGACGATTCTGACCGCACAGCAGGTCGAGGATGTGGTGGCCTACCTGGCCACGCTGAAGGAATGATTGGCAGAAAGGAGCCTCATGCCATGAAGATGACAAGACGACAGGCCCTCGGTTTCAGTGCCGCGGCGGCTGCATTCGCGGTGACGGGTTTCCGCGCCGCGCCCGCTTTGGCTTCCGCCGAGGCAACCGAGAAGGCGATCATGGATTTCACCGGCGGCAAGACGCCTGAATCCGGCAAGATCTCGCTCAACACGCCCGAAATCGCCGAGAACGGGAACACCGTGCCGGTCACCGTCGAGGTTGAAAGCGCGATGGAAGGCGATGACCTCGTCGAATCCGTGCTGGTCCTGGCGGACGGCAATCCGAGCCCCGGTGTCGCCACCTTCCACTTCACCGCGCTCAGCGGCACGGCCAGCGCGACCACGCGTATCCGCCTTGCCAAGACACAGGACGTGGTTGCCGTCGCGAAGATGAAGGACGGCTCGGTCTACATGGACAGGAAGCAGGTCAAGGTCACCATCGGTGGCTGTGGCGGCTGATCTAGGGAAACGAGGAAGACGAAAATGGCAAAGTCCAAACCCCGCGTGAAGGTTCCGAAGTCGGCGTCGGCCGGCGAGGTGATCACCATCAAGACCCTGATCAGCCACGAGATGGAATCGGGTCAGCGCAAGGACAAGGATGGCAATCCGATCCCGCGCCAGATCATCAACAAGTTCAGCTGCGAGTTCAACGGCCAGCCGGTGTTCTCCTGCGACCTCGATCCGGCGGTCTCCGCCAACCCGTATTTCGAGTTCAACGCCAAGGTCAACGAGAGCGGCACGTTCAAGTTCACCTGGGTCGATGACGACGGTTCGGTCTACGAGACCGAGAACGAAATCACGGTAAAATAAGAACAATGCGCCGGACGCCGGTCATGTGACGGGCGCCGGCGAATGTTCCTGGGAGGGAAGACGCGTGAAGAAAACAACATTCATGATGGGCGCCGTGTTCGGCCTGGCCTTGGCTGCCGGGACCGTCGCGCTGAAAGCCGATCCCGTCGACGATACGCTCGAGATCGATGGCAAGCCCATGGTCACCCGCACGGCGGCGCCTGAAGGGCATCCGTTTGACGAGGTCCTGTCGGGCTGGCTGTTCCGCGAGGCCGAGACGCGTGACCTGGAGCGCGATTCGTTCGAAAATCCCGGCATGCTGGCCGCAGAGGAAGGCGAGCAGATCTGGAACACGGTCGAGGGGACGGCCGGCAAGTCCTGTGCGTCCTGTCACGGTGACGCGGCAGAGAGCATGAAGGGCGTTGCCGCCAATTATCCCAAGTGGGATGCCGA
>MDTD01168765.1_pt1 | contig 15541 bp, 18 predicted proteins | sample 811221 | NCBI WGS metagenome assembly MDTD01 (sample SAMN05326646, study PRJNA326480) | marine metagenome | isolation source: seawater | place: Pacific Ocean: South West | collected 2011
AAGTTGAAGTAGAAGAAGGTGAAGAAGTTGAAGAAGAAGAAGTTGAAGTAGAAGAAGGTGAAGAAGAAGGTGAAGAAGAAGGTGAAGAAGTTGAAGAAGAAGAAGTTGAAGAAGAAGAAGTTGAAGAAGAAGGTGAAGAAGGTGAAGAAGAAGAAGTTGAAGAAGAAGGTGAAGAAGTTGAAGAAGAAGAAGTTGAAGAAGAAGGTGAAGAAGTTGAAGAAGAAGCTGAAGAAGAAGGTGAAGAAGAAGGTGAAGAAGAAGGTGAAGAAGGTGAAGAAGAAGAAATAAAAAGAATTAATTTAGATAAAGAACATAATGAAGGCGAAGTATCTGATAATGCAGAAGTAAAAAAAATAATAGTAAATGAACAACCTAATTCTGAAAGTAATTTAAGTACTGTTTTAAGTAAATTAATGAATAATGATGAAAATATAAAAAGAATAGTAGTTAATACAGAAACTGAAAAACCTAAACGAAAATATAATCGTAAAAAACAATAATAAAAAGAAAATATAATTAAAAATATAAAATTTTTTTTATATATATATATATTATAATGAATATATACCACGATTGCCCTTTAGATGCTCGTGATTTTACAGATTATAGATCTTCATCAGATATAAACAATGATTTAATTGTACAACATAACCTTAAAAATACAAGTGAATTTAATAGTTTTATTAGACAACAAGGTACCAAATATTTTACTGAAAAAAAACAACATCTTGAAAAATTATATGGATGTGGTCCATACGATAATACTATGTTAGATGAAAAATATATAGAAACTTGTACAAAAGAAGGATGTGAATTAAATGATGGTAATGTAGATGGTCTTGGTACTGGTAGAAAAATGAATATATCAGAAAAAAATGTTGTAAATAATAATGTTGTAAATAAAAATGTTGTAAATAAAAATGTTGTAAATAAAAATGTTGTAAATAAAAATGTTGTAAATAAAAATGAAATAAAAGGAGGAAATGAAGGTGATAAGGTTGATCATTTATTAAAAGAAGTAAATAACTTGAGTGCAGATGAAAGAGAAGCCGCTATTGAAAAAATAAAATCAGCATTAACTAATTTAGAAAATCCTGATGAAGAATCTTCTGACGAAGAAGATAATACCATAGAAGATTTACGTTATGATTAAATAAGAATTTAACTTATTAATATTTTTTTTTATATTGATATTGAAATATTTATAATTATATATAAATTATATATATAATATGAAAAATAATATATTAATTCTTGGACCTAAATGTTCTGGAAAAACTACCTTTATGCATACATTATTAAATATTAAAAATAAACCAACTATTACTATAGGAACTGATATGTTTTGTTATAAATATTCTAATAATAATAAAATATATTTTTGGGATGTAGGAAATGGTTTATATTATAAACAATTGATTTATTCATTATTAACAAAAGTTAATACTATTATTATTATTGAAGATAATAATACACTAGATTTTATTAAGCAAACTATATCATTTATTGATAATTATAATATAAAAAATGTGATAATTATATTTAATATGTTTGAAAAATCTGATAATTTTAATGAAACACAAATAGAATCTTTAAATCCAGATATAACATTTAATATATTTTATATTAATTGTAATAAGTTTGATGAAGTTATTAATATTGCTAAATTTATAGAAAATAATATTGTTATATAATAAATGGAATATAAACAAAAATACTTAAAATATAAATTAAAATATTTATTACTAAAACAACAGGAACAATATGTTTTTACAGGTGGTATGGAAGGTGTAAAAGAAATATTTGGAAGGGTTGATCCGGATTATAAACTAGAAAAAGAGTTAGAAGAATATAGGCAAGCAAATGACTTTCTACAAAACGCGTCAATATCACCACCTTCTACACCATTGCAAGGAAATACCGAAGAACAAAGAGAATCACCGGGTGCACCAAAAGGAGAAATATTACAAAACGCGTCAATATCACCACCTTCTACACCATTCCAAGGAGATATCGAAGAACAAAGAGAAGCACCGGGTGCACCAAAAGGAAAAAGACCACAAGAAATATTAGATATAATATATAATAGATTAAGCGGCGAGATTGATATTATAAAAAAAAGAATAGGTAAAATGGATGAAGATACATTTAAAAAATTATTTGATGCAATATTTCAATTAAAAGATACCGATGATGATCAAATTATGATATTAAATTTAGTGTTATTTATTAAAGATTTAGAACACGATTATAATAATTATTTAAAAGAAAGTAAGCCAGAAGAAGATGATAGAATTATTATATTAATAGAAAAATGTATTAGAAAATTAGACGAAAAAATACAATTAGAACATTATTCTTTTAAAACAGAAATGTTTGATGATGATAAGCTAAAACAAGGATATATAATTCAAGAAGGTGAAATAAACGATACATATGGTTCATTATTATTACGTGGAAATTTAAAAGAAAATTTTGCTTTTAAAATACCCGACCAAGAATATGATCCTGAAAATATATTACTGGATCAAGGATATAATCCAACAAAGATAAAAGCACAACAAATAGAATTAGATGGACTTGGAGACATAAAAAAAGAAGATTTATTAGGATCAGGATTAAATAAAAAAAATATATATAAATTTATTACTGAAAAATGGTTAAAATATATATTTACTAGTTTATGTCGTTTAGAAGTGTTTTATTTAATTGGTAAGGATTTATATATAATCACGGATATAATCAGTTTAATAATGAAACAAATTCACTTTATAGTAACTATAGATAAAATAGAAATAGGCACAGAAATAAAAACAAAATGGAAATTAGAAATAATATACATAGATACCGATACCGGCACCCATATAGATTCATTCAATGTTGATATATCAGGTAAAGGAATATCAAAAAATGCATTTGATTTTATGAAGGACGTAAATATACAAGATTTCTGCCAAAAAATAATAGGATATGAACTAGATAAGCATAGTGCTAACATAGCATTAGAAAAAAAAGAACTGCAAAATATAATGAAAATATTATGGACTAGACTTAGAGATATATTTAAATTAGTATTTGGTTCATTAAAAACATTAGGTGATAAATCATATGAATTTTTACTAGTTATATTTATAATGAAATATATGTTCAATAATCCCAATGTTAATTTTTTAATCCAAACAAAAGATAGTCATTTTATAAATTCACTATTTGCAAATGTTATACCATTAATGAAATTATTAATAGAAGAAGAAGAGTTATATACATTTAACTTAGGAATGAGTTTTCCTGCTAATAAAGATTTATTACCAAAAGAGTTGTTGGATAATAAGCCTATTATATTCACACATAACCAAACTTTTTCTTCAGCTAAGTTATCTCCGGTTGAATCTCCTTTAGAAGAAGTACCTGAACTAAAATCACCAGAATCACCAGAAGAGTATAAGACACCTTTCTCAAGTCCTCAAAAAGTATAAAAAAAAATAATGAATATACTTTTATTTATACTTGTAATAATTCTAATATTTCATTATCTATAGGAGTTATAGTTTCTATATTTTGTAAAAATTTATTAAAATCATCTAATGGTGTATTATTCCATCTATCAACAACTTCTTTATTTACATTTTTATTAATTAAATATTTTATAACTTCTATTTGTCCTTCACTACATGCTAAATGTAAAGCAGTTCTTTTATCATAATCAGCGCTATTTAAATCAATACCTTTAGAATATAAAATAATAATACTATTTAAATCACCATTACTAGCAGCTAATAATAATGAATATATATTAAATTGATTATCTACTATATTTTTTTTTGTAATAAGATACTTTGTTTTTTCTGTTAAAATATTATCATAAATATGAAAAGAATAAATTTTACTTAATTCTTTAAAAAATTCTATACCTTTTGCACTATTACCAACACTATCTAATTTTGGACTAAATGTGGCTATACCCATAATTTCTGGAACTATAGTCATTATTATACCAGATACACCACTTTTTGATGGTAAACCAATTTTATAAGCCCACTCACCAGAATAATCATACATTCCACAAGAAGACATTAATGATAAAGCATTTTTTACATTTTCATTACTAAATACTTTTTCATTTGTAAGAGGACATACACCTCCATTAGCTAAGGTACTTGATATTATAGCTGCTTGAGTACAATTTATTTCTATAGAACAACATTGAAAATAAAAATCTAAGGTATTATTTAAATCATTATTATTCCAAACCCTTTCATATTTTTTATCCATTCCAATACTAAATGATTTCTTTTCTTGCATCATATATGCTAAACAATTATTTCTATCAGCACTAGCTCTTTCTGATAAATATACTGATGTACTAAAATTAATTTTTGTATTACCTGCTAATTTAGACCAATATTTCATAACTGTATCAAATCTATTTGCTAAACTATTTTCATAATCTATTAATGAAGCACACATTATGGCACCACTATTAATTAATGGATTATGTGGTATATTATGTTCATTTAAACATAATTCATTAAAATTACGACCACTAGGTTCAGTTCCTACAAAATTATGTATTTGTTCTGAACTATTCAAATCACATCCTATTAAATATGTTATAGGTTTAGAACATGATTGAACACAAAAATCATAATCTGTATCTCCTAAATTATAAATCTGACCATCAACAGAACATAGTGATATTGCATATAAATTTTCATCTACATTGTTTAATTGTGGTATATAATCAGCCTTTTTACCACTATTTATATTTTTTGTATTATTATAAATAATATTTATTGTGTTTTTTAATTGTTCCCAATCTGATATTATTAAATCATTCTCAAATATTTTTTTAAATAATATTATATTAGAATTCATTAAATCTATAAAATCTTTAAAACTTATTTTCTCACTTAAATTTTTTATATTATTATCAAACCGTTTATCATTTATATCTATTCCACGATTATTAATAAATTGAGTTAATTTACTTTTTTTCAAAAATGATTGAATATTTCCTCCTAATAAATCTACATAATATGTTTTATATAATTTTACTTCATTATTATCTTCAAATTCTATATTATTATCTACTATATCTTCATCTGAACAAGAACTACTATTATTATTCATTTATTTATTTAATATTATTTTACTTTTAAATTAGTTTATTTCAAATTATTTATCTTTCAATAAATATAACATTATCGTTATCTTTTACACAATAATAAATTTTATCATTCATTTTTACTCTTTCTTTTAATTCATCATTTCCTTCTATCATATCAATATTAACATATCGTGTATCACAATTTCCATCATTATTACTATTTATATCTATATATAATATACCCTTACCAAAATCATCACAACCCTTTAAATATATACTTTTTAATGTGTTTTCATATATTTCTAAAAATTTTTTTATATTATCATATTCTTCCATATTATATCTTTAATTTTAAATATTATTTATTTTTTAAATAATACTTAATTTAATATATTTTTTAAATTTTCTATAAATTTTATAGATGGATTTACCACATATCTTTTAGATATTAAATATTCTATAGAACTCTCTAAACTCATATTATGTGTTTTTATTAAATAGTAAAGTATTACAGTAGCTGAACGACTTCTACCCATCATACAATGAATTAAAACATTATCATTATTTTTTTTTATAAATTCTACTATATCATCTAAATCTTTTTTACTATATTCATCAATACCATCATCTTTCATTTTTAAATAAAAATACTCTATATTATCTTCATGATAATTTGGTATATCATATGATATATTTACTATTCTTTTTATTTTTAAATCATTCAATAAATCTTCATTTGATGCATTAAAACTACTTCCTAAATATACATTATCAATTATATGATTACAACATCCAAATAATGCATTTATATTTTCTGTATAATTTTCTCTATTATCTTGTAAAGATTTCCTTTTTTCTGTATAATCTTTATAAAAAAATCTTAATAAAAATATATATGATATTCTTAAAAAAGAATAACCATAACTATATCCTTTTTTTATTATATCCATTATATTTTTATAATTTATTTTATATTTAAATATTTCTTAAATTATTTAAAATAAACACATATTATATATATATTTATGGAAAATAATAATATATCCAATAAAGGCAATTGTGGTTTAGTTAATTTATCTAATACATGTTATCTTAATTCCATATTACAAACATTTTTCAATAATATTTATATAAAAAAATATATTTTATCTAATCAATATAAAATTAATAATAATTTTCAAGAAAATTTAATTATAGAATTAGATAAATTAGTTAAAAATGTTTGGGAAGAAAATTCTATTATTTTACCTAAAAGTTTTATTCAAACATTAAGTAATATCACAAAACAAAATTTAAACGAACAAAATGATCCCGATGAATATTATGAAAAAATTATAAATAGATTTTATGAAGAAACAGCTATTTCTATAAATAATGATAATTTACAAACAGATGATCTACAAACTAAAGAATGGAATAAATATTTTAACAATAAAACTTCTTTTATTCAAGATTTATATTATGGACAATATAAATCAGAAACTCTGTGTTGTTCTTGTAATAATAAATCTGTTGTATATGAACCATTTATTACTATTAAATTAGAATTAAATCATAATAGTTTATTAAATTGTTTAAAAAAACATTTATCGTGGGAAAATAATATTGAATCTAAATGTGATAAGTGTAATATTACTACTAAATTTAAAAAAAGATTTACATTAATTAATTTACCTAATACACTTATATTTACATTAAAACGATATAATAATTTTATGCAAAAAAATGATATATCTATTAATTTTCCATTTTTATTCGAAATTGATAGCAATAAATATGAATTAACTTCTATTATAAATCATTATGGATATTGTTTAGAACATGGACATTATACTACTTTCTCTAAAAATAATATTGATAAAAAATGGTATGAATATGATGATAAAGATATTTCTAGCATAAATATAAATAATATAAATAAAAGTTATATATATATGTTATTTTATACTAAAATTTAAAATAAATTAATATATTTATATATTATATATAATGGATAAATATACAAAAACAATTAATGCATTAAAAAAAGAATATAAACAGTTAAAAACATCTAATGATCATAATAAAACAAACAATAATAAATTAATTACTAAAGATGCAAAGATTGTAAATAAAGTCTTCGAATTAAAAGGAGGTAATGAAAATGAAAAACAAGGACTAAAATTTGACAAAATTCATGATTATATAACTTTCGGATCAGTAAAAGTTTCTTCTTACATGTGGGACACAATTGAAAGTAAAACAATTATAGATTTGAGTGATATAACTATGGAGGATATATATTTATATATAGACTTTAATTCAGACTCACAGTACACGACAAGTGTGATGGAGAAAAGACAATCTCCAAAACAGTTAACCAATATTGATCTTAATAATGATCCTAGTAAAGAACTCTATAAAAGTTATATAAATAACTTTACTAATCTTATTAAAACAATATACGAAAGAGATTATACTACTAAATATAAATCTATTAATAAAGAAGATCTTCCTTTAGAATATGGTGGTAGTGATATGTGGGGGGGAATTGTGGACGAGAAACGAATATATATCACACCATTTCTTTCTGTGTTAAAACTGGCAGGAGAAACAAGAGATACTAAACAAGAAATTAATATAATATAATTTATAAAAAAATTTATTATATTTTTATATATTTAATATATATATGTGTGATTTATCTAAAAATATAGAATATGATTCTTTTACATTTAGTTCAATGTCTGATGATATGTCTGATATGTCTGATAATATGTCTGATATGTCTGATGATACTGGTGAATATTCAAATAATACAGATGTAATAATAGAAAGTTATAGTACTAATGATAATGATATTAATCTAATTGGTGGAGCTAGTGATACATCTGGTGTAAACGCACAACAACAAATACCAGACGCACAACAACAAATACTAGACGCAGAAATACTAGCCACTTTAGAAAAAGTATATGATAATTCAAAACGTGATAGTAATATAGACGAAGTTCAATCTGAACGCGAAGCTAGAGATTTATTAGATAGTTTAAATAATTATCATTATGAATTAGATTATCGTTCAAAAATTGTAGAAGCAGAAGAACCTGAATGTTGGGATACACAACCAGAAAAATTTAATTTAGATCAGCTGTTGGATATATATGTTGGTGTAATAAATAATTATAGAGAAGACAATGGACACGGAAAAAGATATAAAGGAGGAAATGATGACGAAGGCGGTTTTCCACAATATATAATAATATTATCTAATAATAAACGATATTATGTTAATATAGGATTGTTATCTTTGAAAGTGAATAAAAGTGAAAATGAATTATCTGTACTAAATGATCGCAATCAAGCTATGTTGGCACTCAAAGAACACATAGAAAATCACTTTAATCAATTTGAAAATGCAGTGACACGGGTAGGCGATCGTGTTACAGTAAAAGAAATAAATATCAGACTATATTTAAATGATAAATATGGACCAACAGAAGCAGAACCAAAAATAAACGATATATTAGGAGATGGTATTCCAAATTTAAGAATACTACAACTTTGTATATCAAACAGAACATAAAATGTGTAATTATATAATTTTTTTTTTATATTTATGAAATAAATGAATAATAATGAATCTTTTGATTTTTCTTCTGATGAATATAATTATATAGATGATAATGAGAGTGATTATGAATCAGATAATGATGAAATAGAAAATTTTATTATAAATGATATATATGATTCTACTATAGTAGAAAAGTATGAAAATATATTATATGAAGAATTAGATGCAAAAAAAGAATCATTATTTAGTGATATGTATCAAATAGATTGTATATTAAATAAAAAAAATAAAGAAAAAGAAAAAGAAGAAATACTAAAAAAATTTTATACTATAATTAAAAATAGTATAAATAAATTTAATAACATTAAAAAAATTGCTAATAATAATTATATTATTATACCTATTATTAATAAATATAATTTTTATACAGGAATAAATTGTTATATAACAAATTATATAAGTGAAATTGAAACTACTGTAAATAAAATTTTAGATTCGTTTACAACAATAGATATACATATAGATAATTATAATTTAAAAGAAATAAATGAATCAACTATTACAGAATCTATAATGAATAAAAATAAAAAATTAGAAATAAATATGATGGAATTAAAAGAAGATATTAGAATATTTACACTAGATATAAATTTTATTGATTAAAAAATAAAAAGACAAAATTTAAATATATTTTTATAATATGAATATTGAAAGAAAAAAAAGAGGTAAAAAATTTTTATATATTAAAAACGGAAATGTAATTAAAGACAAAAAAACATTAGAACGCATATTAAAATTAGTTATACCACCTGCTTGGAGAAATGTTATTATTACAAGTAATGAAAATGATAAAGTTCAATGTATTGGTATAGATGATAAAGGAAGAAAACAATATAAATATAATACAGATTTTATTGAAGAACAAACAACAAAAAAGTACTATGATAGTTTATTAAAATTTGGAAAAAAAATTAATATAATACGTGATGATATATTAAATATTTTAAAAAAAAGAGAATGGACTTTAGATAAAACCATTGCTTTTATTATATTAATATTAGATAATTGTTATTTAAGAATTGGTAATGAAAAATATAAAGATGATAATGATAGTTATGGTATAACAACATTACAAAAAAGACATATTATTATTAAAACAAATTCTGTATCATTTAATTTTATAGGGAAAAAAGGTGTTGAAAATAACTGTATATTTAAAGATAAATATATAATAAATTTATTTAAATCATTATATAAAGAATTTAAACATAAAGATGATGATACATTTTTTAAATATTATAATTCAAAAAATGAAATCTATAACATAAATAGTAGTCATATAAATGATTTTTTAAAAACATATGGTAGTTTTTCTGCAAAAAATTTTAGAACATTATATGCTAATGAAAATATTATAAAATATTTATTAGAAAATACAAAACAATTTAAAACAGATGAATTAAATAATTTATCTGAAAGAAAATGTAATATAATAGTTAATAATTGTATTGATTTAATATCAGATAAATTAAATAATACTAGAGCAATATGTAAAAAAAGTTATATATGTAATGACATATTAGATGATTTTAAAGAACATCGTGAGGATTTTATTAATCAACTTAAATCATTAGGTAAATCAAAACTTAAAAATTGTAATAAACATGAATCAATATTATTAAAATTATTAAAAATATACAAAACAGATTAATTATAATCTATTCTTTTTTTTTATCTATTACCTCCTCTTGTATTTTTTCTAATACAACTTCTGTATCAATTTTATTTATTTCTTTAGCTATTGGTGCTATTTGATTTTCTAAATCAAATTGTTCTTTTACATTATCTAATGTATTCAAAGATTTATCTATTAATTCATTTTCTACTTTTTGCATATATTGTCCTGGTTGCTCTGCTTGTTTATAAAATTGTTGTGCTTGTTGATAATATTGTTGTGCTTGATTATATTGGGATTGTAAATTAGGTTGTTGCATCATATTTTGTTGAGGGTTTTGTGGAGGATTTTGTGGAGGGTTTTGTGGAGGGCTTTGTGGAGGGCTTTGTGCATAATGTTCATCACCTGGTGCTAATTTATTAGGATGTTCTTTGTCTTCAAATTCATCATCTTTATTATGTTTATCATCAGAACTAAATTCAGACATAATTTGTAATTTTATAGTTTTTTCTATTTCATTCCAAAATTTTGTATAATTTGCTGCATGAGAACTGTTGGAAAACATTCCAGATTCTTCAAAATATTGCCAACCAATAGATTTTAATTTTTCAGATGTTACAGCATACATAATATATCTTCTATCGAGTGTAAACATTGATATTATATTATTGCATACCATAACTGTTAATGATGTACCAATTGCAGACCAAAAAATTTCATCTTTAATTGAAGCAACATTCTCATTATTTTGAATAGTTTGTAGTGTAGGTAATAACATAGAACCAACTGATATTAAAACTCTACATAAATTATAACGATAATGTGTTATATCATACTGATTTTCATAACTTAAAACTAATTTAACATATCGTTTTCTAATTATATTCTTTTTAAATGCACTTATACTTAAGTTATCAATAATTGGATATACTCTTCTTTCAAAATCAGAATATGCACAACATCCACCACCTTTTGTAGAATTTAAAGCATCTTCATCAGTTTGTTTGGTAAAACATAATCCCATTGTATATATTATTACTAATATTTTATTTATTATAAAATAACATAATAATTAATAATATTATTAGTAATCCTAAAATAGTTAGACACGTATATTTTATAATTAATACAAAAAGATCTATACAATCTTCCATTATTCTATGAGTATTTAACCAATATTGTCTTTCTGCTTCTTCATCACTATCATTATGAATATTATTAGTATAATGATAATTTACACCACCATATTCATTATTTTCATTATTTTGATTATTTTGATTATTTTCATCATATTCATTATTAATAGTTCTAAAGTATTCATTATATACATCAATATCTAAAGCATATTGTGAATTACAAATTTCACAATTTGTTGTATTTTTATATGATAACCAACTTAAAAAGCATTTAATGTGGACAGGATTTTTACATTCACAAGGATTAATATAATCTATTTGTTGTTCTACTATTGTCTGAAGTTCTGGTGTTTCAACATAAGTTTGTTGTATTGATGGTGAATTTGTTTGACTATCACCTGATTCAGTAGATGAAATATCAAATGAACGCACGGGAGATAAATTTACTTGATGCGGAGATATATCCTCTATTTCGGGTGATAAATTTGGCGACCCATTAATAATTGGAGACTCATCAATAATTGGTGATATATATTTTATAGAATGTGAATTTTCTCCTGGTCTAATAATATTAATTGGTTCTAAACATATAGTACATAGAACCTCATCTGAAGACATTAAATTATGAAAAAATAAAAATCAATTTAATAAATTTTATAAATTGATTTATAGTTTAAATAATATTTAAATTATAAAAATATGAAAAATTATCTCTTCATTGATTTATCATATTTTATATTTTATCTATATTATGCTAAAAAAAAATATTTACAATGTCAACAATTAGAAACAACTGATTTAATTAATAATGAATATTTTATGAGTTTATTTAATAATTTTGATAAAAAACTTCAAGAAATTAAAAAAAAATTAAAATTAAAAGATGATACTGAGATTATTTTTGCAAAAGACTGTAAAAGAAATGATATTTGGAGAAATGAACTATTTCCTGAATATAAAAAATCAAGAAAAGTTAATAATGAAATTGGTGAATTTTTCATTCATACATATAAAAATATAATTCATAAATATAATTATATTACTGTAGATAATTGTGAAGCAGATGATATTATTGGAGTATTAACAAAAGAATTATATAAAGATAATAAAATTTATATTATCACTGGTGATATGGATTATTTACAATTATTATATAATGAAAATATTCAAATTTATGATTTAAAATATAAAAGTTTCAGAGAAAAATCTATTGGGTATAAAGATGATTTATTAAAAAAAATTATTCTGGGTGATACATCAGATAATATACCATCCATTCATAAAAAACTAGGTCCTAAAACTGTAGAAAAATATTTAAATAATAGAGAACAATTAGAAAATAAATTAAAAGACCCATTAATTAATCAACAATTTTTATTAAATAAAAAATTAATAGATATGGATTTAATTCCAAGTAATTTTATAAAAAATATATTACAAATTTTTAAAGAAAAAAAATATAATAATAATATATGAAATTAACTTTTACAGAAAAAGAATATAATTCAGACTATGGCTTTATTACTTATATATGGGGTCCTATGTTATGGCACTTTTTACATATAATATCATTCAATTATCCCACTAACCCAGAAGAATATAATAAAAAAAATGGATTTGATAAAGGACATATTCAAAATTGCTATTATTTTTTTATAAATCTATTATTATTTATATTACCATGTAGCAGTTGTAGAACTAATTTAAAAAAAAATCTTGAATCATTAGATTTTAAAAAAAATAAACATATTATATTTAAAAATAGAAAAAACTTCTCTATTTTTATATATAAATTACACGAAACAGTTAATGAAATGTTAGAAAAACCTTCCGGATTATCTTATGAAAATGTTAAGGATTTTTATGAACATTTTAGAGCTAAGTGCACTAAAAATAAAGCTCATAATGGTTGCACTAAATTACAACACGGCTCTAAAACTAGGATTAAACCAAAAGTTGTTATTTATTTTGTTCCATATAATAAAGATATTAAAACTACTAAAATACATAAAAAATGCAAAATACACTGTATTCATAACTAAAATTTAAATTTATATTTAAATTGATTTATTTTTTTTTATATTTAAATATGCATCAATTGTCTGGTAACAATATTCGCAATAATTTAGTTCACAATACACCACACAATAGACACCTTCTAATATTACAGATAATCAAAAATAAATCAATGTTAAATAATTTAATAATACATATTAACAGAAATATTGATTCTTTTAGCTATAATACAATAAATATATTAATTCATGTGTTTACTAGATTTCAAGAAGAAGCTATTCAAGGATCTATGGATATTTTACTTAAATTATCAAAACAACTAAAAAAATATAACTTATATAATAATGAATTATAAAGTTATATTTTTTTATTATTATATATATATAATGAATTATAAAGAAAAATATATAAAGTATAAATTAAAATATTTGAATGCCAAAAAATTATATGGTGGTTCAGAATATGAGTTCGAACAGCTGATCCACAAGAAGGAGTTAGAAGCAGTAGCAAAAGCAGCATCAAATGAAGCTAAAAGAATACAAGATGAAGCAGTAGCAGCAGAAGCGGCAGCAATAAAAGCAATACAAGAAGAAAAAGAAGCACCAGCAGAAGATAAAGTAAAAGCAAAAGCAGCAGCAGAAGAAGCAATCGTAGCAGCAGAAGAAGCAATCGCAGAAGCAGAGGAAGCTGATAGACTAGCAGAAAAAGCAGCAATAGAAGCAAAAGCAGCAGCAGAAGCAGTAACAGCATCAACTCAACCAAACTCATCAACAGTAGTAGCAGCACCAGCAGATGGAGAAGCAGAAGCAGCAATAACAGATGAGACAGCTAATTACATGAGTTTTCCCTTTCTTAACGACCCAGTCCGTATTCCTGGTTCTCCTCAAGAAGTTATAAGGCACAAAGATGAAAATCCAAAACAATATAAAAAAATTGAAAAAGGAACTGAAGCTAAAAGAAGAATAAAAGATAATAAATTTACAGAAAAATATCTTGAAACTATAGATGATAAAAGTAATGACTTATCTGAAGAACAATCAGCCAATATGGAAAATGTTTTTGGTAAATTACATAATGCTGTTTTTAAACAAGAACCAGTTGCTTCTCAAAGTGAAGGTGAAACATCTAGTAGAGGTAGATCACTAGAAAGAAAAAACAAAAGAGGAAGCAGAAGCAGAAGTAGAAGTAGATCACCCAGAAGTAGAAGCAGAAGTAGAAGTAGATCACCTAGAAGCAGAAGCAGAAGCAGAGACAGAAGCAGAAGCAGAAGTAGAAAAAAAAACCAAGGTCGGTTATGTCTTGATATTTAATATTAAAATTATATTAAATCAAAATTTACTATTTTTTGTAAACACGAATTTTTTTCCTTATATAATAATTAATAATAAATTATTCTTCAAATCTATTCATAACCATTTCAATAACTATACCTAAAATAGTATGAATATCATTCAATTTACATAGTTGTCCCTCATCTGGTTCATCAGTATCTATTAATAGTATAAATAATGGTAGTTTATCAATAGGTGCACACTTTGTTTTTGAACTTGTTTTTTCTGCAATTGCTTCTTGAATTCTATCTATTGTTTTGATTAAATTATCACTACTAAAAACAGCATGATCAAAATTCATATTTACTTTTTTATTATTTGCCTCAAGTATAATAGTATTATCATTATTACTATCACTATATTTTAAATCTTTTAAATTAGATTTTTGTGTTTGCTCCAATAATAGAATAATATATGTTTGAATTACCTTAAAATATTCATCAACCTCATTTGTATCCCAAGTAATTGGAATTACATTTATCCCTTTAGGCATCATTATTTTTGATATATTGTTAATTAAGTGATTCTCACATAAATCAGTAAGATTAATCTCTACATCAAATCCTCCATTTTCTAATTCTTTAATTTCAGCCATTTTATTTTAGTTAATAAAAAAAATCAATTTAAAAAAATATTATATTATATTTTATCCATTTCTTCTTTTATCATACTATATAATTTCTTAATCACTAAAATAGTAATATATACTGAACCAATAAATGC